>Ga0315903_10000075_pt1 | contig 141032 bp, 93 predicted proteins | sample LakEriMetagenome_7_FD_203524 | JGI IMG/M metagenome (GOLD analysis project Ga0315903, IMG submission 203524) | Freshwater fungal communities from buoy surface, Lake Erie, Ohio, United States - Buoy 2 MA119 | ecosystem: Environmental > Aquatic > Freshwater > Lake | place: USA: Lake Erie, Ohio...
GGTCGATCGCCAAATCGAGGGCTTCGACATAACCCTGACAATCGACCACCCTCGAGTCGGGATTTCCTCGCGCGATGTACAGCCATCCGCGATCGTAAGGGTCGCGGTCCATGAACTGCGGGTTGTTAGCAAGCTCTGTGTTCGACTCGACAAAATCGCCATCGATCACGCTGTAAAGATCCGATACGGCCTTGAACCCCTCGATCCAGCCCAAGGGCAAGCCGACTTCGATTCCATCACCGGCATTTTTTTTAAACTCACACTCGACAAAGTCTCCGAGCATGCGGGTGGCAAAATGGGTGATGCCAACGCGGTATAGATTCGGCTCAAGCTCCTGCAACCAAAAATGCGACAACGCATAGCGGTACGTTTTAGGCAAGCGAGTCGTGAACCTCGCACGCCGGTAATAGACTGTGTTGGAAGGGTCCACCGGCATGAGGTCGTCGACTCTTTGGGATGCAATGCAGTGCAGGAAACCGAGGCTCAGTGCGTGCATAAGACCCCGGAAAAGTCCAGTCTATCCGGCATCCGTACCGAATTCAAGTCACCACCGAATTCAAGTCACCGCCTACCTCTAGACCGCATGGCCAACCAACCCGCGGTTGCACTAGCGCTCAATCCGACCAAACTCGCTGGGACTCCACTTCGCGATTCGAAAGCAAACCCGATCGACCATGCGACGAAACCTGCGATCATCGCGCTGTTGCCAACTCCAGGACGCGCTTGCTGGCTCGGAAAGAACAGCGCAAGCGTCATCGGGACAAACAACGAAACGAGCACCAGCACCAACGACAACTCCAAAAGCCCCATGATCGATTCACCCGAGAATGCGACCGCAAGCGAACCTGCAATCACCAACCCAACGCTAGCTCTAGTACCCCAGACTCTAGTACCCCAGACTCTAGCAACCCAGAGCGAATCGCCGCCTGCCGAGTCCCGGACCAATCCACGCAGTGGCTTGATCACATTCCGCGAGACGATCGACGCTTGACTGAGCGTCGCCCCAGCAGCGACCGCCAAACACAAACTGAACATTCCAACAATCAAGAGAATCTGAAACGGTTCGCTCAGATACTCCGTGGCGATCGCATTGAGCGGCAATTCCGATTCGCTCAGTCCATCGCCAAACCTCCATCGAGCCGCCAGACCCAGATAAAGCGGGATCAATCCAAAAAGCAAATACAACACCCCACCGACCACACACATCCATCGGGCCGTCGTGGCACTCTTGGCCGATGCGACGCGCTGCTGAAGATCCTGTCCGGGCACATTCCCGAGCAAACCGATCAACAATACGCTTAAAATCGCAAAACACTTCTCAAGCGATTCGGTATCGAGCGTCAGATGTTCCTTCGGTGCCGCGTCGATCACACGGACCCAACCTGCAACCGCATCGCCATCGCCTATCCCATAGGCGGTCGCTCCAAACAACACGAACAAACTCGTGAGGGACACGAGGATCATGATCGAGTTGGCCCAGGTCACGGCCCACATCCCACCCCCGACAACAATCGCCCAAGCAACCACCGCCGATAGCAATATCGAAACGCTCAAAGGGAGCCCCAAGGCGGACTCCAGAAGCTGCCCCATGGCCAAAAACTGCGCCCCGATCCAAAGAAAAAACGATGGGACCTGGATCGCACAACTCAGCCGCTCCGCTGTTGGACCAAACTGCTGCCGAAACAAATCCGCTACCGTCGCTGCTTGTGTCTTCCAAAACCGCTCCGCGAAAAACAATCCAGTGAAAATTAACGTCGCACCACAGGCGATCGGATCGAGCAAAACCTCGCCAATCCCCCCACGATACATCTTGGAGGAAGACTCGATGACCGACGAAGATCCAAACCACGTCGCAAGCAAAGCCAAGACCGATAACCACAAAGGGACTTGGCGATCGGCGACCAGATACTCCGCTTCGGATTCAACTCGCCTAGCGGCCAATCGGCCCACGATTGATAAGACGCCCACAAAGAGCAACAGCGTGCTTCCAAGCACGATTTTCCCAATCGAGGACAAATCGTTGACTTCGATCATCCCGTTACCCTAACTGGGCTGATACAAAACGCTCGGGTGCGGGAACCCCAACCGCTTGTCGACAATGTTGTAGAGCGGCTTGCCAGCCAAATAACGTTCCAAATTTTCGCAAATCAATCGGGTCGAATCGTCGTACCTCGGACCCGATTGCGCTCCGACATGCGGTGTGATCAAAACATTCGGATGGCTATACAACGGACTCTCGGCCGGCAATGGCTCGACGGCCGTCACATCCAAACCGGCCCCAGCTAAATGACCTTGATCGAGGGCTGCGATCAAATCCCCTTCGTTGACGCATTGACCTCGGGCCACGTTGATCAGCCATGAGCCTTTGGGCATCGCCTCAAATATCTGCCGATCGATGATCCCTCGCGTCGATGCGTTCAGCGGGAGGGTCAAGATCAAGATCTCAGACCATGCAGCCAAGCTCTCCAATTGCGTGTGGGGCAAAAGCTCCTGGACCTCCGAAGGCTTGTGCTCAGGAAAGTAATCGGTCGCTCGGATCGTCACTCGAAATGGCCAGAGGACCTGAGCCAATCGTCGCCCGTTGCCCCCGAGCCCTACGATACCGACGCGTTTGCGATGCAAGTCCCCTGTGGGCCTGCGGACAAACTCCCGCTGCTGCTGCTGACGGTAGAAGATCGGCAAACCCCTTAAGAGTCCCAGCAGCAAGGCCAACGTCTGTTCGGCCACTTGGTCTGCAAACAGCCCCGATGCGCTGCAGACGATCACCGGCGACTCGATGATCGAGGGCGCCAGGCAGTGATCCAATCCAGCAGCCGAGGATTGAATGAACTTCAATCGACCTGCAGAGGCCACCCGATCCCAATCGACTGGAACCTTGGCATGACCGACGAACAGATCCGCATCATGGATCTTCTCGGGGATACTCTGCTGATCGGCCAGAACGATTCGATAACCTGGGGCAGCACGCCCGATGGCTTCTAAATGCCGTTGCTCGGCCGGATAGCAAACCACCAGTTGTTTCATTAGGCCAAGTCGCGATCTTCAAAGAGCAACAGGCCCAGAAGCGTGGCCATAAGGAAGTACATGACCGTGTAGATCAAAACGCTCGCGAGGATCGACCATGGAATCCCGATGTCCGAATCGATCGCCGCTTCCATCGAGAAGAGGCTCAAGTTAGGAACCGCTGCAGAAATCAACTGCGAGAAAAACTCCACCAGAGGCAATCCCCCCTCGGCACTTGCCACAATCGTGGGAGTCAGATGCCCGAGCATGTAGATCGAAAAGCAGATGGCAAAGTTCGCCACAAACGACAACCGAGTGCCCAATGCCACCGAGATCGCCCCCAAAACCACCGCTTGGAAGAATGCCATGGCAAGACCAGGAATCGTTTGCATCATCTCGAAGTGGCATTGCCGCCAATCGGGTTGCTCGAGCGACGATTCGCGCGCGTCGTAGATCGGCTTGTAAGCCACCGCGAGTAGCTCGATCGAGCCGAGGACCAAAAACATAAACATCACAATCCAGAAGATCCCGAGCATCTTTCCGACGATAAACGAGCGGCGGTGAACCGGTTTGCTCAAAAGCGTCAGAGCCGTACGCCCCTCGATCTCCTCATTGACCGATGTGCTAGCCGACCAGACCGCTTGGAACGAGCAAGCGATCAAGATCAACGTGATCCCATTCTCTTTGAGGAACTTGATGTCCTCGCCGAAGGTGATGAAGGGGAGGAAAACAAAGAGCAAAATGGCGATTCCGACCAACGCCATCAGAAACAAGGGAAGGGGTTGGGAAAGCTCGCTCTTGGCCGTCGCCATGGCGATCGCCGACGCTTTGGGCGCGATGGCTTGCATCAAGAAAAACAACAACCCGAAGAGAACCACGAACAATCCAGCAAGCAGGAACGTGGAGGCTTGAGGTACCGCCGGGGAACTGATCAGCCCGACGGTCAACGTAGCATCCCCGATTTCTTGGTTTTGTACCCATACCTCGGCCCCTTGGGCCAAAGGCAAAGGACACTTTTCGGCTCCCATCGACCGATTCCACCCGAAGGCCACGCCGTTTTCTACCTGGAAGCCAGGCCCACGAAAATCAGCGATCGTCGGACCGTCACCGATCAGCAGGTTCTTGTCCGACTGAAGCGTGATCGCTTGAAGCGTCTTGGAGTCGTATTTCAGGGGAATCGAAGTGAAGGTCGCATCGCTCCCGTCTTGAATCCCGGGAATCGTAAACTTCTGGTCGTTCGTCCCTGGACTAAGCGACAAGAGTTGAGTCGCATAATAGGACAGACTCGAAAAAGCATCGCGAGGCGACTCGACCAGAAACGTCGAGGCAAGACCGATGATCGAGAGAAACCCAAGGACGCTAAGCATATAGAAACCGACGCCGTCGGAAATCATAGATTTCAACTCGAGCATGAATCGATGGCTCGAACAGTAGATCAGTGACCACCAGAAAATAGCGAAGAGCAAACCCGTGGCGATCGAGAAAAGCACATACTCGTCGATCGCGAATTCAGAGGTGCTCGCGCCCAATCCGAAAAATGGTGCAAAAATCCGGCTGGCAAGAAACGTCGAAATCAGGGTCGCGATACCCGCCAGAGCATGGGAGATCCCCGTGCTGCGAACCGTGTCAAGAGCCCGAATTTTGGAAAGCACATAGCAGAGGCCCAAAAACGCCGACAAGGCGAGCAAGCCAAAGACCACTCCGATTCCCAGAAACCAGATGGGAGTCAACCACCTTGCCATCCAAAAGTCGGTCACACCCAGTATTGCTGAAAAATCAGACGCAAGCATGGCAATTCGAATCGTGAGAAAAGTGCGGATACCGGCTCAGTGGGAACCCCATCTGACTCCGGCTTTACGCTCAAAAACCAGCCTCGGTTCGCCCGCTCTTGCCGCTGAGGCAAAGATTTCCCAACTGTTTGCCCCCGCCTAACTCCCCTGCTAGCGCTGCGACCACCTCGAAAACTCGCAGTTCCAGGGATTTTTGAAAGATTATCCGTTACAATCGCGTCCGTTTCGCGCAAGATAAGCACTACTCAGACGAAAAGATCCATCCGTAACACACCGCCCACAACGAACCATGCTCACCGAATCGCTTTTGATTTTTGCCCAACCATTGATTTTTGCCCAACAAGCAGGCCCCCAACTCACAGCCCAATCCGCCTTGCTCATCGTGTTGCTGATCTTTGGCGCCCTGGCGGCCTTGGTCTGCATCAGTCTCCTTTGGAACTTCGGAAGCCTTTGGATTCAAGCCATGATGAGCGGTGCAGATGTTTCGATGCCGAGCTTGATCGGAATGTACTTCCGACAAGTCCGCTCGTCGGTCATCGTCAACGCGAAAGTCATGGCGGCCCAGGCCGGCTTGGACATCGATCGAGGCGTGGGGATCAGCACCCAGAGACTCGAAGCCCACTACTTGGCCGAAGGGAACGTCATGAATGTTCTCAACGCCATCATCGCTGCACACCGAGCCGGGATCGATCTGGATTTCGATCGCGCCGCGGCGATCGATCTAGCAGGACGCGATGTGCTCGACGCGGTCCGAACCTCCGTACACCCCCGCGTGATCGATTGCCCTGACCCCCGATACAGCCCGACCGGCTTCCTATCGGCCATCGCCAAAAACGGTATAGAACTCAAAGTCAAAGCCCGTGTAACGGTCCGGACCAACCTCGAACAACTCATCGGCGGTGCGACCGAAGAGACCGTCATCGCCCGAGTCGGCGAGAGCATCATCAGCTCGATCGGATCGAGCGAAACACACTTAGCCGTCCTGGAGAACCCAAATCTCATCGCCCGGACGGTTCTCAAAAGAGGCCTCGACAACCAAACCGCTTTTACCATCGTCTCGATCGATATCGCCCACATCGAAGTCGGCCAAAACATCGGAGCAAGACTCCGGGCCGACCAAGCCGAAGCCGACGTTCGCATGGCACGCGCCCAGGCCGAACAGCGACGCTCCGAGGCGATCGCTCAGGAACAGGTCATGAAAGCCGAGGTCGCTCGCAACCGTGCCAACCTTGTGCTCGCCGAAGCCGAAGTCCCCAAAGCGATGGCATCGGCGTTCCGAAGCGGCCATTTCCAAAGCCAAGAATAACCAGCCTGTTTTCTCCCCATCCTGTTTCGATCCTCCCCGTTCTCGGGGTTTGCACGGAGCGTGCCATGCGTTTTTTACTCCCGCTGACTTCCATCGTGCGCTTGACCTTGGCAATCCTCCTTCTAGGCCTAAGTTCGATGACCCTAGCACAATCGGAAAACACCCAACCCAACGGCACGATCCGGGTCGGAGTCATCGGCCTGGACACCTCGCACGCAGGCGCGTTTGCCAAAATCATGCGAGAAGCCCCAGCCTCTAGCCCAATGGCCCGATTGAAAATCGTCGCCGCGTTCCCGGGCGGTAGCCCCGACTTGCCCTCGAGCATCGATCGCGTCCCGAACTACACCAAAGAGTTTCAAACCCAAGGAGTCCAGATCGTCGAGTCGATCGACGAACTCCTAGGAAAAGTCGATGCGGTCATCCTCAATAGCCTCGATGGCCGCAAGCATCTCGAGCAGGCCTACCCGGTCTTCATGTCCGGCAAACGCGTCTTTATCGATAAGCCCTTGGCCGCCGACCTTACCGATGCGATCGCCATCGCCAAGCTCGCCGAACACTTCAAAACACCCTGGTTTACCTCCTCGTCATTGCGATTTACCCCAACCATCTACCGATACCGCGAAAACACCGGTCGCAAAATCCTCGGCGCTCAATCCTGGAGCCCTTGCTCGCTCGAACCCCATCACACCGATCTGACTTGGTACGGCATCCATGGTGTCGAAGCCCTCTATACCGCCATGGGCACCGGATGCGAGCAAGTCACAAGGACCAAAACCGAAGGCGCAGATCTGGTCGTCGGCAAATGGAAAGATGGCCGGATCGGAGTCTTCCGAGGAATCCGTACCGGCACCCAAGGCTATGGACTGACCGTCTTTGGCAACGACTTTTTAGAAAATGATGCCAAGTACGAAGGGTACGAACCGCTAGTCCTGCAAATCGCCAAGTTCTTTGCCGGTGGCCCAACACCCGTCGAGAGCCAAGAGTCGATTGAAATCATGGCGTTCATCCAAGCCGCCCAGCAATCCTCCGACCAGCAAGGGATCCCCGTGACGCTCCAGAGCGTCATGGAAAACGCTTCGGCACAAGCCCTCAAAAAAATCCAGCCTTGGATCCAATAAGCTTCCTTAAAAAGCGTCCTCAAGCGAACCTTGCCCAGCCACAGCAGGCCGTCCACGAATCGCTTCGAGAACGTATACTAACGACGAACTTAGCTGATCCCGTCAGCCGATAATCACTCGAAGCAAGCGCAGACAAGCAACCATGAGACGACTCAAGGCCGGTGGAGGTTGGCAAGCCGTTCGATACACATTCCGCAAAGGGTTCGAATCCGGCGGCATTTGGAAAATGTACAAGGCCCTGCGGTCGCGGAACGCATGCAAGACCTGCGCCCTGGGGATGGGTGGCCAACACGGCGGCATGGTCAACGAACACGGCTCGTTCCCCGAAGTCTGCAAAAAATCTCTTCAAGCCATGGCCGCCGACATGCAACCGGCGATCACCGCAGATTTCTGGTCCAAGTTCACCGTCCCGCAAATGAGTCGCTGGACCCCCAGGCAACTCGAAACCAGCGGCCGACTCATCCAACCGATCCTCTACGAACAAGGCAAAGCGAATTATCGCACCATCACTTGGACCGAAGCCTTCGCCAGGATCAGCGCCAAGCTCCAATCGCTCAATCCCGAGCAAACGTTTTGGTATTTCAGCGGCAGGTCGAGCAATGAAGCAGGTTTTTTACTGCAACTTTTTGCCCGGGTCTATGGGACCAACAACGTCAACAACTGCAGTTACTACTGCCACCAAGCCAGCGGGGTAGGACTGCAAACGACCCTCGGGACCAGCACGGCCACCGTGGTCCTCGAGGATCTCGACAAGTGCGATACGGTCTTTATCATCGGTGGAAATCCCCCAAGCAATCACCCTCGCTTGATGACCAGCCTGATGCACCTGCGCCGACGCGGTGGCAAAATCGTCGTGATCAATCCCATCAGAGAGTTAGGGCTCATCAAGTTCAAAGTGCCCAGCGACCCGATCAGCATGGTTTTTGGGACCAAGATCGCCACCCACTACATCCAACCCCACATCGGAGGCGATCTAGCCCTTCTGACAGGGATCGCCAAAGCGACGGTGGAAATGGGACGCCATGAGCCTGCCTACCTCCAAGAGCACACCCACGGATCGGCCGAATACCTAGCAGAACTTGCCGCAAGGCCATGGAGCGAGATCGTCGCAAAAAGTGGTGTCGACGAATCGACCATCCGAGAGTTAGCCGAAGTGTACTCTCAGAGCCAAGGAGCCATCTTCTCCTGGACCATGGGGATCACTCACCACACCCACGGCGTTCAGAACGTCCAGTCGATCGTCAACTTGGCATTGCTCCGAGGAATGATCGGACGCGAAGGGGCAGGGGTCATGCCCATCCGCGGCCATTCGAATGTCCAAGGGATCGGATCGGTCGGGGTGACCCCCAAGCTCAAAGACGAGTTGTTCGAGAACTTGAAGAATCATTTTGGGGTCAAGTTGCCGACGAGCCCGGGGCGCGACACGCTCGATTGCATGGAAGCCTCCCATCGTGGAGAGCTCAAGTTCGGGTTTTGTTTAGGGGGGAATTTGTATGGATCCAATCCAGACTCCCAGTATTCCGACGAAGCGCTCCGGAATCTCGACATGCTCGTGATGCTCAATACGACCCTAAACACCGGGCATGCCAATGGATTGGCCAAAGAGACCATCGTCCTGCCGGTGCTCGCAAGAGACGAAGAGCCCGAGCCGACGACCCAAGAGTCGATGTTCAACTACGTGCGACTGAGCGATGGGGGGCCGAAACGTCTGCCCGGTCCGCGCAGCGAGGTTCATGTTATTGCGCAGATAGCCAAGTTGACCTTAGGGAAATCCGAAGCCATCGATTGGGAGCAGATGGAGCAGACCAACACCATACGGCATTGGATATCCAAAGTGGTACCTGGCTACGAAGCCCTCGATACGATCGCCACGACCAAGCAGGAGTTTCAGGTGGGAGGGCGGACGTTCCACAAAGCGAGGTTCAACACTCCCGATGGCCGAGCCCGGCTTGTGGTCCATGAGTTGCCCGAAATCACCCCCCTGGCGCAGAACCAATTGAGGCTTATGACCGTACGCAGCGAAGGTCAATTCAACACCGTGGTCTATGAGGACTACGATTTGTACCGGCACCAAGAGCGGCGGGATGTGATCCTGATGCACCCAGACGATTTGGCCAAGATGGGTTTGGAGCATGACCAAAGGGTGACCGTCTCGAGTTCGACCGGAACGATGCATCACATCCTAGCTCGAGGTTATGAAGACATACGAGCCGGGAGTGCGATGATGTATTATCCGGAGTCCAATGTGCTCGTACCTCGCGTCGTGGACCCGAAATCCCGCACCCCGATGTTCAAGAACATTCTCGTGACGATCACCAAAGAATAGCCCTCAACCGACCCCCAGGAAGCAATAGCCACGATGTCCATCGAGCCCGCTTGGAAGCAGCAGAATCGCGTCCCGCGAATACTCATCGTCGACGACGACTTCGAGATAGCAACGCCGGTTAAATTTGCGATGGAGTCGTTAGGCTACGAGGTCGTGCACATGCCTGACGGCCATTCCGGGATCACTAAGCTTGAGAGCTACGAGCCGGACTTGATGGTCTTGGACATGATGATGCCGCGTCAGAGTGGATTTTTGGTACTTGAGCATTTGCGCAAAACCAATCGGGACCGGATTCGGGTGATCATGGTCACGGGCAACGAGGGTGAGCGTCATCAAGCTTACGCCAGGATGCTCGGGGTCGACGAGTACTTGCACAAGCCGTTTTCGATGGAGGAGTTGAAAGGACATGTCCAGCGATTGTTGGACAAACCATTTCCCGACGGCAAAGCTCCTTCAGAGTCGAGCTAGTCGTTCATGGCACAATTTACGGCAAGTCGGCTTCGAAGCCGATTTTCTGGCCAGGAACCAGTCGATCGCATTCAATGGTAGGTATCGTGCCATCTTAGGATCGCTTGGTGTTTTCGACCGGCGACCTCTGTGAGCAAACGCTCAACAGGCTCCCAGTCGTAAACTCCGCTCTCCTGAACGATTTGACTGTATTTTAGGTACGCATACTCCAATTGGATCGGAGCCGTCGATGCCGCTTCGTTGGTCGTCCACAGAGCGATTCCTGTCATTGGCTGAACACTTGATAGGTTCGATTGCAGTCGCTGGGGCTTCAAGTCATCCGCCAAGCCCGCCGAGAACAAGTAGACAACCACAAGCATAGCAGAGTGAAGAAATTGGCTTGATCGCATTTTTTAGACCTACTCGACGAACATTTCGACTCCACTGGTGGCGGGATGAATCATCGATTGGTCAGTGTACAGGATCGCTGCAGGGGTGCAATCAATGGCGCCCAACGGCTGGCGCTCGTTGGCTCACCGGTGATCCAACCACGCATCATTTGCTCGGGGTATCCCCCCAGTTTTTTTTTCCATCCAGTGTGTCGGCCCTCCGGGCCTCTCGGATTTTGCTTTGCACTGCTACCGAGGCCTTCGACCTCGGCAGAGGGTGTTCCAGCCCTCCGGGCTTACCCGATCGGTGGAAAGCAGCGGATCCCGAGGCGGTGCGTGAGTACCGCAAGCGAGAGCGACGGGACAAGGCCGACACGGCCGTTATGCAAGCTGCAAGGCGTCGCATCCTCACTGCACTTGACTCTTCACCGGAGGGCATGCGCCCAACCGCTTTCAAAAACCCCTCGGCATGCGCCGAAAACCATTCAAATCCAATCTTTCGAATGTTATCTTTCTGGGATGTACGGGATGAGTCCTTTCCGAAGTGCTTCCTCTTGAATCTCACGCTTGAGGGAACGAGCATCCACCATGAAGCCATTTACCTGAATCATCCACACCATCGGGTTCTGGTCCACGCGGATGCGAAGCGACCATTCCGGGTCCATCGGCCCACTTATTCCAACCGTTTAAAACCCCAGAGTCTGTGCCGATTACCAGCCAGGAATCCAACCACGGAACACGCCGAACACACGGAATGACGGCCTTATTTTTCCGTGGTTTCTGTGTATTCCGTGGTTAACCCGTCCTGCTTGGTCACCCCGTCGTGCGTGTTGAACATCACCATGGGACTGTGCGGAGTTACTAGCGATCTTGTTTTGACAGGTCCGTAGCCGTCGAACGAAATCTCATAGGTTCTTGACCGCAGCCCGCAAGGCATGTATAGTCAATGTATCTACAACCCAAGGGAGACGCGAATGATGGCGACGGTACAAAAGTGGGGAAACAGCCTTGCAGTCCGAATTCCGCAATCGCTTGCAGGACAGATCGATGTCGCGGAGGGTTCGACTATCGTGTTAATCGTTCGCGATGGTGAACTCGTCATCCGACCGGATCGATCCGCTAAGCTCAGCCTCGAAACTTTACTCAAGGACTGCAAACCGTCCCAGCAACATGGTGAAACGGACTTTGGGATCGACGTTGGCAAGGAGATTGTTGAATGACCCGCAAGTCTCCGACTTACATTCCAGACCGAGGCGACTTTGTCTGGATATCCCTGAGTCCTACGTCTGGCCATGAACAAGCTGGTCGTCGACCTGCGCTTGTAGTTAGCCCAAAGAGTTACAATCGGAAAACCGGGCTTTGCGTCCTTTGTCCGGCGACGCGTCAAGCAAAGGGGTATGCGTTTGAAGTAGCGATCGCTCGCGATGACGAAAGTTCCGGAGTCGTCCTTGCCGATCATTTGCGCAACGTCGACTGGAAGGCTCGAAATATTCAGTTCATTCATCGCGTGTCCGATTCTGAGTTATCCGAAGTGATTGCCAGAATTGAAGCGTTACTCATCAGCCCTGATGTTTAGTCATCCGTGCTTTGAAAAGGGTGTTCTACGCTAGTCGTTGCAAGCAATCGACTACGAGTAGGAATACGGGTACCTCGTTGCTGAGTACGAAAAAGCAGGAAACCAACGGATGCCCACTAATATTCTCGAAACGCCTCTCTGTATTCCCTCTGTGGATCCTCTGTGTTACTCTGTGTTTGAATCTCTTCCTGATCTTGACGAGTTCTTTCCCTTAAAACCTCAGCTTGTTTCGAATCGCGTTTCTTTGGCTAAGGCTCTTGTAGACCGGCTGCTCGATTCGATCGCATGAGAATTCGAGTCGACCCCACGGATTATGCATCGGAGATCCTACAAGAGACTTGTCGTCGATGATTTTATGGACTTTGAATAACCGTGCGTAGGGTAGATCCATCTGGTGCCCTTCGTCGAAACTTTGGTCCGAAGTGGCGGTTTTCAACATCAGGTCGATGATCACCGAACCCTCTTGGCCTGCGCTCTTGGTTGGCATGATCAAATCAGGTTTCCCGAAGACTTGCATTCCGACGGTATAGGTATATTGCTTGCTGCGCACGATGTTGACAAAGCCGAACGTCAAAGCATCAGCATCGCAGAAGCCAGCCATTTTGCACCAGTCGGATGCTCCAAAAGAAAGTGCCGAGTTGTCGACAAAAACGCCTGCGCCTCCGGCTTGGAGGATAGGGATGGCACTGCGCATCATGGCCGAGGCGCTTTGCATGGATCCTCCTGGACCGACCAAGCAGACTTGTAGGTGGTAGTTTCGAACGCTTTCGGATTCTTGTCCCGTGGGATCTAATCGGTTGCTGGCTTTGAAGACGTCCACGAATTGCCGATCCCTGGGCCGGACGTAGAGTTCGACTTGGGATCGATCGGTCAAAACCAGCGAATTGCCTGTGAGTTTGCAGTCGCTTGGGATGGCTTGAGCCAACAGCTCTTCGTTGGCCCAAGTCCCTGGAATGCGCAGGGCGATTTCGATCGGGTGACTAGTCATCTGAATTCCTCCTGGTGGAAAATGATCGTTCCGCGGTGTGAATTTGCGATTTTATCAAACAGGGGTACCCAGCATGCTTTTTTGGTTCAAAGTATTTTCATCGGCCAGCCGATTCCAGCGTTTCCAAACCCCAGGGACTGTCCCGAGTTACTTGCCAGGTGCTGGATTGTGATTCTTTTTTGAAACACAGAGGCACAGAGAGCACAGAGGAGAGGGTGAGAAGAGGAGGGGGGAGGGTAGTGGGGAGTGGGGAGACTGAGATCTGGAGGTTGCCGAACGGTGGATTAAACAAACCCAGGGACTGTCCCCAGTTACCGGCCAGCAGTTACCGGCCAGCAGTTACCGGCCAGCAGTTACCGGCCAGGAATCCAACCACAGAAAACACCGAAACCACGGAACGAGAGCCTGCTTCTTTCCGTGGTTTCCGCGTATTCCGTGGTTTAAAAGCCATCACCCCATCGGAGCCTGGCTAGATCGCGGGTGCATGGACTTTTGGAGCCGGATGGTCCACAATTCGATCAGCACGCCGACCGTACCGCTCGATCCTCTGACCTCTGAGGCAATCCCTGCAAATGACTAACCAACTGGATCAACAGCTTGCGGAACTCCGCGCTTTGCTCTCCCGCTCCGAACACCTCGAACCCGAGACGCTCGAGGCGCTCGGGGATCTCGCAGGCGATATTCAGCAATTGCTCGAATCGAACAACCCTGACCCCCATGCGACCACGGGCCTCTCAAGTGTCTCGGAACGACTTTCCGGCTGGATCGATCGATTCGAACTCGAGCACCCAGAGCTGACCCATACTCTGTCCCAAGTCGCCGAGCGACTGGCTGATATGGGGATCTGAGCCTCGGAGGCTCGTACCAGCTACTTAACATGAGCTAAAAGCTAGATGCATACCGTACTTTTGGTGGAAGACGACCAGGAGCTTGCTTCTTTCGTTAGGGACTACCTATCCCAGAACGGGTATTGCGTGCACATTGAGTCCTGTGGCACTTTGGCCGTCGGGCGAATACTCCAGGAGTTACCCGATGCGGTGATTCTCGATGTGAACCTTCCAGGCAGCAATGGGTTTGAGGTGTGCAAGGAGGTGCGGAGTCGATACCCGGGTGTGATTCTGATGCTCACGGCCAGGTTGGAGGATGTCGATGAGGTACTTGGATTAGAAAATGGGGCAGACGATTATCTGGCAAAGCCAATTCGTCCGAGCGTGCTTTTGACCCGAATGAAGCTACACTTGCAACGGCAATCGACTAACAGCGACCCCCAGGACGAGGCGATTCACGCAGGGGGATTGGTCATCTACCTACAGCGAAGAGCGGTGGAATTGCGAGGTCAGCCCGTCAAGGTTTCCAGCGCGGAGTTCGATCTCTTGTTGATCTTGGCAAAACGAAAAAGCTCGATCGTCACCCGTTTGGAGATTCACAACACTCTCTACCCAGCAGAAGTTTACGATTACCGCAATCGTTCGATCGATCTGAGGGTGTCTCGGCTGCGGAAAAAAATCGAGGACGATCCGTCCAATCCTGTTCGGATCAAGTCGGTATGGGGGGATGGCTACATGCTTTCCGTCGAGCCGTGATTAGGCTTTTTTTGAAACTCTTTATCCTGCTGATGGTGGTGTTGCTCGCTACCAAATGGACATTCGAAAAGTTCCTCGAAATACAGGTCTACTCAGATCGCGATCGCATCGTGGCCGGCTTGGTCGAGGTGCAGCTTGACGGCTTGCGATCGCTGTCCAAAGAGCTTTTGAGTTTTGATGAACCGCAGATCCAGCAACAGCTCGAAGCCTATCGGCAGGAGTTCGACATACCGTTGCGGATTTGTCCCATTGCACAACTCTCTCGGGAAGAGCTTGCGCAACTCCAAGAGCCCGATGGGTTTGTCTACGAGTACTACAACGGGATGGTCGATTACCTTGGGGTGCCGCTTGGACCGGATACTTACCTGAGGCTCGGTCCCCTTTCCGACCAAACGCTTGGCATGATTGAAAACGAAGTCGCCACTTGGTTGCGAATTCAAGCAAGGAAGATCGATACCTCCTTAGACCCAATCGCCCTGGACTCGATCCAGCGTTTGTCCCGTTTTCCATTGAAAATTCGAACGCGATCCGAATTGCCCTCGGAGGTATCGAATAGGTTTTCCGACGGGAAAGAAGCCGCGTTCTATCGATTGGGAGGAGATTCCTTTGTCGCCCTGTTGCTCAAGGACCAGGAGCATGCCTTGTCGATGGGACCTTTGCCTACGATCATCGCCGTGGCGCAGAAGGCGGGGCGCCGATCGCTGACCTTTTGGTTTCTGATCTCGGCATGCTTGATCGCCGGCTTGGTTTTCAATGTGTCGAATAAGTTTCGGCGGATAGAAGATGCGGCCAAGCAAATCGCGTTGGGGAAACTCGACACAAGGGTCGATGTCCATAGGGCTGGGGAGGCAAAGGTACTGGCCCTGGCATTCAATTCGATGGCCGAAAAGACCGAGGGGATGATCCGCGCGAAAAAGGATATGCTTCATGTCGTCTCGCATGAGCTACGCACACCGCTGGCCCGATTGCGTTTCGGTCTGGAGCTCATGGACACCGCAGAAGACGAATCTCAAAAAAAGGCCCTGCGCGCCTCGCTCGATCATTCCATCGAAGAATTGGATGCGATCGTCGCAGAAGTTCTCGAGTATGTTCGCAATGAGAACTCGGCCACCCATTTGGAGCGGGTTTGGATCGGAGTACAGCAAGCGTTCTTGCAGACCATACGGGGCAGTGAGCAGCAGGCAAGCCGAGTGGAGTTTCAATGGGTGTTTCCCGACGATCCACCTCAGAGCCATGTCTTTGCCGATCGGATCGCTTTTCATCGCGTTTTGGGAAATTTGGTCTCCAATGCGCTGCGCTACGCGCGCAGAACAATTTGCATCCGGGTCTATCGCGTGCCGACTTCCCCTGGCAAGACCGACGTCGGCCAAGTGTGCTTGGAAGTCCAGGACGATGGTCCGGGGATTGCGCCGGAGGATTGCCAGCGGGTGCTTGAGCCGTTTGTAAGGTTGGAGGGGACGGATCGAGCCGCAGTTGGGTCCCAAGCATCGAATCACGCGGGATTGGGATTGGGGCTTGCGATTGTCGATCGGATCCTTCAGCAGCACGGCGGGCAGGTTACGATCGACCAGGGGAGTTTGGGAGGGTGTCGGGTCCGAACGTATTGGCCTACGACTGGGAATTGAGTATGCTCAAAGGAATCTCAGAACAAAAAAAACCGAGGAGGGGACAAAAGGTCCCCTCCTCGGCAGCCACTTCCCTGACCGGCCCTACACACACGAACACATGAGCCGACCAGAGAATTGCGCTTTGGAACCCATTTGAGTTCTTCCATCTCAAATCGGTTCCAACTTTTCTCCCAACCGTCCTTAGGAAACACGCGACGGCTGTATCGAAACGTCCGTCGCGCCGAATCGGTGTAGAGCAATGTTGGTGCCAAAGCCCCAATCAAAACTGCTTTTTGTCCGAGCCTTTTGAAAAGGTTGGTTTTTTCCCTGATTTTTCATAAGGTTTCATGAATCGACCCATCATGATGGATCGACGAAGCCGAACAGGCCGACTTGAACTACTCGGGCAACTCGCAGAGAATCCCGGTGGCTTAAGATCTCAGAACAAGTGTCCATTTCTCAAATTGCGAATTGCTAGAACCGCGAAAGAGACCTAGAAGGCAATGAGCGTTTTTTCGTATGGCGATTGGTTGACGTTGATTCCGGTAGTGCATGGCAGTGCGGCTTATGCCAGTGCGCTTCGCAAGGAGTTATTGAGTCGATCGTTTGATGCGTTGGCTGTGCCGTTGCCGGAGTCTTTTTCCGAGGAGGTGATTCGAGGGGTCGAGCGGTTGCCGGCCTTGTCGATCGTCGTCCGGAGAAATGCACTTGAGCAAGATCGTATCGAGGATACAGCGCGGTGGTATCAGGAATCGGGGCACCAGGAATTGGGGGACCAGGAATTTCCCGAGGCGATGCCTCGGGGGACTTATGTTCCGATCGATCCTTGCCAGGCTCTGATCGCAGCGATCCGCATGGCCTTGGGAGAAAGGATTGCTTTGGAGTGGATTGATAGCGAGGGGGATTCGATCGAGAATCATTCGCCGGTGATCGCCGACTGTTATGCGATACGCCACACGACGCTTGAGCGATTCTGCAGTGCGATGTTGCCGGCCATTGGTCCGCCGAGTTTAGGGTTAGCCAGTTCCTCGATTCTCGAGCGGATCGATACGATGGCCCGGAGGATTTTAGCGATGCGCGCTCGCTATTCTCGGATTGTGGCATTGTGCCCGCTGGAGACTTGGCCATGGCTTCGAGAGGCGATTGGCAAGGGGCAGTCGGATGCGGGGGATCGCGAGGATGCACGTGGGGATGACGCTCCGAGAGCGGAGCTTTATGGGGTCGATCCGCGGAGTTATCTTTTTATGCTCGGCGAGTTGCCGTTTATCACGGGGCTTATCGAGCAGGCTCGGCAGGATTTCGAGGATGACGATCGGGTGGTTGCCGAGGGTCTTAAGGAGTTGTTTGTCACGGCCCGGAGTTCCTATCGCCAGGAGCTTGGGAATCGCGCTCGGCAGATTACCCCTTTGTTGATATCGCAGTGTTTGAAGTATGTGCGGAACCAGACGTTGCTCGATCGTCGGATGACACCGAGTTTTTATACATTGGCCAAGTCGGCACAGCAGATGATGGGCGATACGTACACGAGTCACTTGGTCAATTCGGCGACCGAGTATCGTTTTGATAGTTACGAGCAGACGGTGGGTTTAGAGACGATCCGGATGGGGATTGGGGTCGGGCAGTTGCCTGGTACGGGTCCGACTGCGTTGGTATCGCGATTGCCAGGCCCCCCGATGCAGTGGCATGCATTGGAGCTTAAGCGGCCCGCAGGGAAAAAAGATCAGCGTCGTTGGGAGAGCCGTTGGAATCCCTACATGCAGTGTTCGTGGCCTGAGGAGGACACGCAGATCGAGAGTTTCCGCAATCGGGTGGCAGAGCGAGCGCGTCAGATCCTCGGAGCCGACTTGGCCAGGACCGAGAAGTTCACGACGAGCATTATGGATGGGTTGGATCTACGAGAGACTTTGCGGCATTGGCATGACGGATCTTTGTATGTGAAGGTCAATCCGCCGTCGGTCGGGCAGGTCAACGTGACGGTGATGATATTCGATCCCGAACCGGATCCTCGGGAGTATTCATGGAGAGCGACTTGGTTTTCCGAGCATCCTGAGGAGTCGACGTTGGCCTTTTTCGCTACCCCTTTTCATAAACAGATGATTGGACCTGGGGTAGCGATGGCCACCTATGGGGGGTCGATGTTCATCTATCCGCCTAGGCCGATTGTCGACATTTGGCAAGACGAGCGATTGGACTTTACCGACACGCTCGAGCAGCGGCTGGTTGCCGCTGCATGTATGCACTCCGAATCGCGGCATGTGGCCTTGATGAGTTCGACTCCGCCGGGTCAGGTGCTCAAGAAGATAGCCAAACGGTATTCACGCAAGTTGGTTCATGTGCCGCTTGCGCATTTCTCGGACAGTGTGATTCAGCAGTTGCGGGTCTTCCATGTTCTCAATGGTCGTCACGTGCGAACTTACGCGGCGAACTTTATCCGCAAGTCCTAAGGTCCGGCGCTGAGAGCCTCAGGCGATGAGAGCCTCAGAGCGGTTTGCAGTTTGGGTATTCGAAGAAGCCTTGTCCGGTTTTGACACCGAGGTGGCCCGCAGCGACCAGGGGTTCGATGCGAGCGATCAGGGGAGCCCATACATGGTCCCCTTCGACGAACCGTGCGTTGGACATTGTCTGGAGCATCAGATCGAGTCCAATTTGGTCCATGATGCCAAAGGGCCCGACGCTCATTCCGGTGGCTTTGGTCCAGGCCAGGTCGATGCTTTGTGGGTCGCTGACACCTCGATCGAGGAGTTGCAAGGCCGAGAGGAGGACCGATTTGAGCATGGCGTTGAATAGATAGCCGCTGTTTTCGACCGTTTGGACGATCGGAGTTTGTCCGATTTTGCGAGCCAGTTGGCTCAGGCGTTCGAGGGTATCGGGGTGGGTATCGGGGCCGGCGGCCACATCGACTAGGGTGGCTTTCCAGATGGGGACATGGAAATGGAAGTGCGCATAGCGAGCCGGGTGTTGGATGTATTTCGAGAAGGTCGAGGGTACGAAGTACGAGCTGTTCGAGGCCAGGATCGTTTCGGCGGAGAATGCTTCGGAGAGCTGTTTGAGGAGTCGTCGTTTCAGGGCGGCCAATTCCGGGACGCATTCGAGAACCAGATCGACCTGGGGAAGTTGCGAAGCGCGTTCTAGCAGGGCGGGGAGTTCAAGGAGTTCGAGGTTCGCTTCGATTTGGGCTTGGGAGCATTTAGGCCAATAGCCTTCGTCGCCAAAAGGTCCGAGGTTCTCAAGGATCCAGTCTTTCGAAGCAATAAGAGGAGCGGGGTAGGGGTCGCACAGCAGGACATTTAGGCCGTGCGAGAGCATTTGGCCGGCGATTTGTCGGCCGGTCCAGCCTGCACCGACGATCGCGACGGTTTCGCGACGGGATGCCGAGGGGTTGATCGGAGAGTTCGATGGGGATGATTTCACGGGTAGGGTGCGGGAGTTCTTCGAGGTGGATTTCGGGGACTACTTTTGGGGCTGTTTTGGGCGGAAGTGGGTTTTGGAGGTCAAGGAAGGGTGGATTTTGGGTTCGATTGGAGCCGATGGACGGGATTTACGATTGACGGAACCGGCAGATCCGTTGTAATTCTCTCCGTAAAGGGTCGGCAAGTAAGGGGTTAGACAGACTCCGTGCGTCCCGATTTGAGAAACCTTGCGAAATTCTTTTTAGTGGCCGAAGGTCTGCGTCGTTGCGGATCTGTGGGGAATTTGGTTTTGCCGCCGAGTTCTTTCATGGCAGGATTTCGCCCATGTCTGGTCTTCCGGGGGGGAACCTTTGGAATTCCGGGAATTTGAAGGAGATAAGCGTGGCAAACGAGTTAGTAAGCAAATTGATTGAGGCAGGTGCGCACTTCGGACACCGAGTGAGTCGGTGGAATCCCAAGATGGCACCGTACATTTACGGCCGCAAGAATCTGATTCACATTATCGACATTCGCGAGACGCTTCGTGGGATGTTGCGAGCCAAGAAGTATTTGAGCCAAGTGGCCCAGGGTGGTTCGCTTGTGCTCTTTGTCGGGACCAAGCGTCAGGCATCCGAGGTCATCCAACGAGAGGCGACCCGATGTGGAATGCCCTTTGTCAGCGAGCGTTGGCTAGGAGGTTGTTTGACAAACTTCCGAACGATTCGCGATCGGATGGGTCGACTCGAGGAACTCGAGACGATCATGAACAGCGATAAGCTCAACGGTTATTCCAAGAAGATGCAATCGGCCTTGAGCCGTGAGTATCGCAAGATCTATCGGAACCTCAACGGTATCCGCACCTTGAACCGGATGCCAGAGTGCCTTGTCATTATCGATCCGAAGAAAGAAAAGAATGCGATTCGCGAAGCGAAGGCTTTGGGGATCACGACCGTCGCACTGATCGACACCGACTGCGATCCATCGCAAGTCGACCTGGTCATCCCGGGCAACGACGACGGGATTCGCTCGATCGATTTGATTGTCAAGCAGCTTGCTGATGCTGTGTTGGCTGGCAAGTCGGAGAATCCCGAGTTGATGAAGACCGTCCCGCAGTCCGCACCGGCAGCCTCATCGGCGGTCAAAGACGCCGTGAGCGAAATGGCAGCGATGGCTGAAAAAGAAGCTTTGGGCTAACGCATTCGATCCATGCTAATGAGCTAACAATTGGAGAAAACAGATCAATGTCGAATATTTCCGCAAGTGACGTAGCCGAGCTCCGCAAGCAAACCGGGGCTGGTTTGATGGATTGCAAAAAGGCGCTGCAAGAGTCCAGTGGCAACTATGAAGGGGCTCTTGAGTACCTTCGCAAGCAGGGCCGCAAGGTTGCCGATAAGGTTGCCGATCGGGACACCAACGAAGGTTGTGTTGTCACGGCTTTGAACGACACCAAGACCACGGGTGTTGTTTTGGCGCTCTGTTGCCAGACCGACTTTGTCGCCAAGAACGAAGGTTTTACTTCGCTAGCCACCCGGCTTGGCAAGCTGGCTTTGGACAACAACGTCGAGAGCGTCGAGCAATTGAACGCTTTGCCGATCGATGGCATGAGCGTTGCTGAGAAGCTCGTCGAGCAAACCGGCAAGATCGGCGAGAAGCTCGTCGTCTCGGAGCTTTACCGGCTCAGTGGTGACAAGCTCTCGAGCTACATCCATGCCGGCAGCAAAATCGGTGTTTTGCTTGCGTTCAAAGATGGTGGCAAGGCAGGATCCGACGAGTTCTTCCGAGGGGTGGCCATGCACATCGCGGCGATGAAGCCATCGATTTTGAATTTCTCGGAATTCGATCCTGGATTTGTCGCCACCGAGACCGAGTCGATGGCCGCGCGGATCAAGACCGAGAACGAAGACTTAGCCCGTCTTGGCAAACCCTTGAAGACCGTTCCGCAGTTCGTCAGCCGATTGCAGTTGACCCCTGAGGTCATGAAGGCAGCCGAGGACGCGATCAAGGACGTGCTCAGGGCCGAGGGCAAGCCTGAGAAGATTTGGGACAAGATTGTCCCGGGCAAGCTGGATCGGTTTGTCGCCGATAATACCCTTTTGGATCAAGACCGCTGTTTGCTCAACCAATTTTATGTGCTCGACGAGACCAAAACCGTCGAGGCGGCCGTGAAGGCTTTTGCCGACACCGCATCGATCGTCGCATTCCGACGCGTCGCGATCGGTTAAATCGGTCATATCGGTTAAATCAGATTGTCCGGCTTGTGCCTAGATTTTCCGGCTTGTGCTGAGATCGCCTAGGGAAAACAAGTTCCGATACAACAAGTTCCGATACGAAGAAACAAAGACCCTGGGGTTTGCGAAAACCCTGGGGTCTTTTTATTTGACGGGTTCTTGGGGAAATCCGGTCCGAATTTGAGTACAATTCTGCGTGTCCATTGCTCGAAGCTACAGAATATTGAGTCATGGTGTTAGGGATTCATGGCGGAACGGAAAGGGAAATGCACAATCATGCGGACCAAGAAACTTCGACGACCTTTGGTTTTCCAAGCTGCATCGGTTGTTTTTTCGGCCTTGTTGCTCTTCGTTGGCTTAGGCAACCTCTGGGGCGTTTCAGGTTTCGCAACTCGGGCATTTGCCCAGGACGAGGCTTCGAAGCCCAATCGCAAGGCGACGGTTCCGGTTCAGACGGAAAAGATCGATAAGGCGATCGAGGCCAGTTGGTCCGATGCAGGGGTGCGTCCTTCGCCGGTCGAAGACGATTTGAAGTGGTGCCGTCGGGTCTATTTGGATGTGATAGGGCGGATACCGAGTTTCGAAGAGATGTCGGTGTTCATGAAGGACAAGTCGTTGGATCGCAAGTTGAATTTGTTGCGACGGCTCTTGGAAGACGATCAGTACACCGAGGAGTACGCGAACCATTGGTCGACCGTATGGACCAACATTCTCATCGGTCGCAACGGGGGAATGGAAGAGCGATCGCTGACGAGTCGCCAGGGGATGCAGAAGTACCTGCGCGACAGTTTTGCAAGCAACAAGCCTTATAACACGATGGTTCATGAGTTGGTCACCGCAACGGGCTCTACCAAGCCTGGTGCGGAGAACTTCAACGGAGCGACGAACTTCTTGGCGATGAAAGTCAACGAGGAGAACGGGGTTCAGGCGACGGCGGCGGTATCAAAGATTTTCTTGGGGTTGCAGGTTCAGTGCACGCAGTGCCATAACCATCCATTCAATCAATGGAAGCAGCAAAAGTTTTGGGAGTTCAATGCGTTCTTCCGTCAAACGCGGGCTCTGCGCCGCTTTGTGCGAGGGACCGACGACATCGACCACATCGAGTTGGTCAATGAGGATTTCTCTGGCGAGGGTTCGCATCCGGACAAGGCCGAGATTTACTACACGCTGCGCAACGGGGTGGCCAAGGTTGCTTATCCGGTTTTTGTCGATGGAACAGCCGTCGGCAAAAGCGGGTATGTCTCGGAGGTCAACCGACGCGGCGAACTAGGGAACCTCATGATGGAGAGCGATTATCTCGACAAGACGATCGTCAATCGCATGTGGGCGCACTTTTTGGGGTACGGCTTTACCAAGCCTATCGATGACTTGGGGCCTCACAATCCGGTAGCCAACTTGGAGTTGTTTGAGACCTTGGCCAAGGATTTCCGAGAGAACAGTTATGACCTCAAGCAATTGATCGTCTGGATCACCTTATCGAAGCCTTATCAATTGACCTCGAAGATGACCAAAGACAACGAGTCGGACGATCCGACGATGGGAGAGATGCCCAAGTTCAGTCACTTCTATACCCGTCAGATGAGCGCCGAGCAGTTGTATGCTTCGTTAGCGGTTGCCACTCAGGCCAATCGCAAGGGGAATTTGGAGGAGCAGCAACGGCGGCGCGAGGAGTGGATGCGTCAGTTCATCGTCGCGTTTGGAACCGATGAGGGGGATGAGACGACGACGTTCAACGGCTCGATTCCTCAGGGGCTCATGATGTTCAACGGCGATTTGATCCGCGCGGCGATCGCGCTCGAACCCGGGACTTGGCTCCATCAGCTCAGCACGGGCAAGGGAACACCGCAGGACAAGGTTCAGTTTTTGTTCATCGCCGGACTCGGTCGCAAGCCACGTCCAGAAGAGTTGTCCGTCGCGACGCAGATCTTGGTCGCGCGCAAGGGTGAGGTCGGGGGGATGCTCCAGGACATGTGGTGGGCGATCCTCAACAGCAACGAGTTCATTTTCAACCACTAAGGTTCTTATCTAGAAAAAGGTGTTTTGCTATGTGGAATCGATTTTCAACACCCAACGGGATGTCCCGTCGTCATTTCATGTCGCATATGGCCGGCGCAAGCGCGATGCTTGGCAGCTCGCTGTCGCTTGGGCATTCGCTCCGAGTCCATGCCGACACGCTCAAGAAGAACCGCAAATCCTGTATCTTGTTGTGGATGGGTGGTGGCCCATCGACGATGGACATCTGGGATCTCAAGCCAGGTACGGACAACGGCGGACCGTTCAAAGCGATCAGCACCTCCGGAGACGTTCAGATTTCCGAGCACATGCCTTTGATGGCCCAGCAGATGCACCACATGGCGATCGTCCGATCGATGAGCACCCGCGAAGCCGACCACAACCGGGGTCGTTACTACATGCACACCGGGTATGTTCCCGATGCGAACGTAGACTACCCGAGTTATGGGGCGGTTATGGCCCACGAGTTGATCTCGCAACGACCGGATCTTGAGATTCCCCCGTTTGTCGCCGTCGGTGGGGCGAGCGAAGGTCCTGGGTTCCTAGGGATGTCCTGGGCTCCTTTTAACGTCACGAGCAATGGTCGGGTCCGCAACTTGGAGATGAGCGTCGATTCCGATCGGCTCAACCAACGGCGTATCGCCCTTGAGACGATCGAAAACTCGTTCATCAGTCAAAACCGAGGCGGAGTATTGGAAGACCACCGCAAGGTACTAGGAAAGACATTTGATTTGCTCACCAGCAAGCAAATGGAGGCTTTTCAGGTCGACAAGGAGCCCACGGAGGTCAAGGAGCGCTATGGCGTAGGCGGGTTCGGCCAAGGCTGTTTGCTTGCAAGGCGTCTTGTGGAGGCCGGCGTTGCGTTTGTCGAGGTCGACTTGGGTGGCTGGGACAACCACCAGAACATTTTCCGAACTCTCGAAAACGATCGCTTGCCGGTTTTGGACAAAGCCATGGCGGCCTTGACCTCCGACCTCGACGAACGAGGGCTATTGGAAGACACCTGCATTGTTTGGATGGGTGAATTCAGTCGAACGCCACGTATCAATGGTGATGCGGGACGCGACCACTGGGCCCGAGCCTGGAGCGTTGTCGTCGGTGGTGGCGGGATCAAGGGAGGTCAGGCCATCGGTGCTACGAACGAGGATGGGACGGAAGTCGACGGCGAGCCCTACTCCTCGGAGGACGTGATGGCGTCGGTTTGCCATGCTTTGGGAATATCCCTTGAGACGACGTTCACGAGCCGAAGTGGTCGTCCGATGAAGATCGCTAACAGCGGCAAGCTCATCAAGGGACTATTTGCTTAGTGTGCACGAGGATCTGACCAATCGCTCCGATGGTTTCGAACTTGGTTCTTGGGACCCCGAGAAGCTCATCGCTGAGCATTATCTTGGGGTCTGGAGATATTTAAAAGCGATCGGATGCCCGATCCATTTGGCAGACGATCTAGCCCAAGAAACTTTTGTCGCGGTTCTGAGAAAGCCCTTCGAGTTGATCAATCCGCAAGCGACATCGTCGTATTTACGACGAGTCGCCTTCCACCTGATGCTCGAGTACAAGCGGAAGTTTGGTGCGACCGGATTGACCGATCAAGCTGAGATTCTCGACCGTTACTGGACCCGTTGGGCTGGATCCGACGTCTCCGGAGATCGGGTGCTCGATGCGCTCGGAGAGTGCTTTCAAAGACTTACGGCAAGGGCCCAAAAGTCCTTGAAGATGCGTTTTGAGGAGCGAGCATCGCGAGAGCAAATCGCCGCTGATTTGCAGATCAGCCAAAACGGCGTGAAGAACTTACAGCAAAGGGCCAAGGCCCAATTGAGACAATGCCTTGAAGAGAAACTCGGAGCGGTAGACCGGTAGATCGATGAGCAGTTATGAGTTTGACAATTCGAAGCGACCCGAGGAACCCGTGCTCGATACGGCTCTCGATACTATGCTCGATGCGATGCTCCAAGAGTGGCTCGAGGGAGACGCCGGGGGGGACCAGGGTTCCTCGAAGGTTTTCGATCCAGGCGAGATTTATCGGTCGGTTCTCAAACGATCTGAGACGAGTGTTTTCAGCGACCAAGAGCATGCGCAAGCCATTTCAAGAGCCCAACGAGAGTTCTTGCAAGAGGGCTTACAAGAGTCCGGGCCAGACAAATTAGAAGGACCCAGTGCGAAGCCTCAAGGGGGGCTCAAGAATCCGGCCAGTGGCCGGCTTTGGACAGAACGCTTTTGGAGGTCTGCGGCTATTGCAGCATCGATTGCAGTATCGATCGGTGGTTTGTCGTTGATAGGCCGTTGGGTTCAAAGCGACCTAAACAAGCCAGTTGAAGTAGGGCAAACTTCGCTCGATGGAGCACCATCGTCGGGTCCCCGGCTGCCAGAGGCCCGGGAGCCAGAGGCCCGGGAGCCAGAGGCCCAGGTAGCAGAGGCCCAGGTAGCAGAACCGACTGCAAAAGGCAAGCAGGAGGGAATGGTTGCAGATTCGAGGATAGTCGATGGGGCATTGGATCCAGAGCGCCGCGGGCCGATGCAGGACAAGCTTGCAGTTCAGCGGCAAATCGAGCAGAACCAGGAGCAAGTTGACGCACAGGTTGCATCTGAGGGATCGAAAATGGCTTCGGCCTTGCCGTCGGCTCGGGGCTTGAGCCTAGGGACGTTGGAGGATCGGGAGATTGTCTCGGTAATCGATTCTCAGTTTCAGCAGATATGGAAAAGCTTGGGGATGCCAGAGTCGGACATGGTATCGGGTGGCCAAGCAAGCTTGAAAAAGCGGGGGCTGACTGCAGACCGCATCGCGCGATTGCTGTTGCATCGGGTTGCGACCGATTCGGAGCTCGAAGCGATGCGGCTCGATCGGCTCGGCGAGGACACTCAGCTTGAGAGGCTTGTGGCAAACTGGATATCGAGCGATGAGTTCGATCGTGTTTGGTCGACTCGTTTAGCGAATTTTTACATGGGTGGACGGATCGAGTCGAGCCAGCAGGCTGTTGTGTTTCGCGAGTGGCTCGCGGCGCAAATACGCGACGACTTACCTCTCGAGCAGGTGCAGCGGCAAGTCCTCTTAGGTTTGAGTCAGGCGGATCATCCGGCGAATTTTTTGGTGGGCTACTGGTCGGATCGTGGGGATCGTTGGTCCTTGCCGGCCGATAGTCCGCAGGTGGCTTGGGTGGGTTTCAGCGATACGGAGGTTAAGCGACTCGAGGGGCTCTCGCAGTTGTTCTTGACGGTGACGTCCAATCCGGCGATGGTCTGCACGCAATGCCATGGAGTCGAGGGGGACTCGGCGCCGAGTTGGCTTGCTGAACGCGCGGCCCCCGGTGGTGGATTGGGTGGTGGATTGGGTGGGTCCAAGTCGGTCGACTTCGATTCGATCGCCGCCTTGATGGTGGGTATTGCCCAGCCTGGAGTTTCGGAGTTGTTTCGGCGGCAGCAGGATGATCAGGTCCGCAAGATCGCAGCGAGGCTTCCCGACGGCAAGCGGGTCGGGAGCGAGTTGTCTTTCGAACAGGCGATCGATGGGTGGCTAGAGCAGGGGAGTCATTCCCATAGTGGGCTTTTGAATGCCCTTTGGAGAGACTTTTTCGGAGTAGGATTGGAGTCAGCTTTTGGGTTGGATGGTGCAGTGGCCTTGGAGGCACGGCGCGATTTGGTCGGATATTTAGGCAAGCAGATCGTCGAGCGTAGGGCGGGATTGCGTCAAGTGGTCTATTGGATGTTGATGTCCGATCCGGCTCGGCAGTCCGAAGAGTCTTTGACCTATGCGCAGTACATGGTGATGGATGCTCAGAGGCTTGAGGATTACCTTCAAAGGCAGGAGGTGTTCAAGTCACTGGTGTTGGATGATTCGCGATCTGCGGTGCGCGATGAGGCTTGGCTCGTCGGTTATGCATCGGCCTTGTTCCCTGAGCAGACTCAGGGTCCGGAGCGATCGTTTTTGGCACAGCCATCGAATCAGGTTCAGGGGGGCAGCAATAGACCAAGTGCACAGGGGCTTGATACGGGGCTTGATCAGGGGCAGTGGCCCCGGGGTTTGCTCCATGCGGAGATTGGTTATCGCGTTGCGGGGGATCGAGCCCGCCGTTGGGCGGACTTGTTGTCTGCCAGCGAGCTTAGCGACAGCGCGTTGATCGATCATGCGTATTTGATGACCAAGCATCGCTTTGCGACGGCTCGGGAGTTTCGGGCATGGAGTTCGACATCGTGGACCAAGAGCCAGCGGAGCTCAGCGATACTTAGGCTTTTGATGGGCGTTGCGAGCGTTGCACCTTAAGCATTTGCACCGTGCGCGTCGTTATGGTAGATCGATTGTCCCCAATCGATCGGAACTTGAAGACACCGCAGCCAGTAAATCAAAAACAGCCGAAAAGCCCTAGGACGCCGCCGCTTACGCCTCGGGCGGAGCCATTGGGGACAATGGCTCTACACTGGAAGACAAAACAGCTGAAGTCTTAAGCGTTCAAACCCACGTTTCGTTAAAACGATCAAGATGTCGATTTGACGGTTCTGAGGTTAAGCCTTTAGGGTTTCACGTTTTTGGAGTTAGAACCTACGAATCGCGTGGATCCTTCTTCGAGCAGATCTTCTTGGCTGCTGGGTGACTGGACCGCAGCGCGGAAGCGATGGACACCGTTCTTTGATGCTTGGCAGATGACTCTCAGGGTGATGGTTTGGTTTGGACCGATCGAAGGTAGGTTATCGAAGAGGGCTTGACCTGGGACGATGCGTCCGGCGTGGCCTTCGAGGGCCAAAGGTTCGATGCCTTCGGAGAATTGTGCAACGACGCGAATGTCTTCGGCGGCTTTGGAGCCTCGGTTCGAGACTTGGAGTTCATAGACGACCCTCGCGCCGACGGGAGCTGGAGCTTGTGGTTCATTGACTACGAGTTCCAGATCGGCGATGGCTTCGACGAGCGTCGAGATATCCGAACGGAGATTGATGTTTTGATCGGATCGGGCTTGGAAGGTCAGGGTATGGTTACCGGATCGGTTCATATCGCATCGGACCGGGAGGGTGAATTGGGATTTCGGATCGAGTTTAGGGATCGACCAGCGGAGTTCGTTGCCCTGGCGAGTGACGCCTTCGGGGAGTTCGATCATTTCGATTCCGTCGGGGATCGCGATGGAGCAAGCCAAGTTTGCGGCTGGAATCCCGCCGGAGTTTTCGATCACGAGTTCATAATCCGCTTTTGAGCCTTGGATGAATTCCTCGGGGCCGAACCAGGTCGCTTTAATTTCGATTTTTTGGACTTGGACATCGATACGTTGGCGTTGTTGGAGTTTCCCTGAGGGGTCTTTGGCCGCAGCGACGATTGGAAATAGTCCTGGGTGGTCGAAGGTCAGTTCGACATCGATGATTTTTTCGGAACCCGGAGCGATGGGTCCGATTTGGGAATCGTATTGGGAAGTCGTTTCAGTTTGGAGCGAGAGGGTCAGATCTGGCAGGACAGCCGAGCCAGGGTTTTTGATCCGCATACGGTACTTTTCGGGAACTCCGAGTTGGACGTCGGCTGGTCCGCTCAGCTCGAGTTCGAGTTTCGGTTGGTGGACTTGGACGTTCATTTGCGTCGGCTTTGGAGCCAGGGTCCATTCGAGGTTCAGGGCGAATTGGTCGGCTTCGAGGACTTCGATTTGGAGTTCGAGAGATTTCGAATCGTTGGCTCCAAGGGAATCGAGTTCCCAAAGGACCCCTGAGTCTTCGGGTGTTTCGTCCAATTCGTAGGCGCCGACCATCGTTTTGATTCCGTCGATTAGGACCCCTTTTGGGGTTGAGGCCCGGACGATGAGACCTTGAAGATCCGAGGAGCCTTCGTTGGTCGCGTGGATGGTGTAGGTTGCTTTTTGGCCGACGGCGATGGCTTGAGGGCCATCGACGCGCAGTCTCAGTTGGGGGACACGAACGTCAAGGGGAGTGGATGCTTGGTTGGTTTTGTTTGGACCTGCCGTCAGGATAGCGGGTACTTTGGGGGAGACGGCTCGTGGGATCGGCGCGAAATCGATTTGGGGTAGATCCGGGAGGTCGGAAACAGCGTTTGGAGACGTAGTTTGGGTTGGAGTTTGCGATGATGCGGAATCGCGTGAGGGGTTGGGGCCGGTTTTCGAGTTGTTGGGGGGTACTTGGGATTTTCTGCGGCTTGTGTTTTTTGGATCGATCGCATCGGAGCGAGCCGCTTCATAGACGCGGAGTTCTTTGCGAGCGACCGGTTCGATGGCCGGTTCGATGGCCGGTTCGGGGGATGCAGGGAGTTGGGGCGACTCCTCGGCAGTCGGCTGGGGTGGGGTACGTTTTGCGACCCCGCTTCCGATCGTTTCGGAATTAGAGCGGGCTTCGGGGTTGGCTGAAGCTTCTTGCAGGGAGGCGCGACTTTGGAAGTTGTTGCGATACGCAGGGTCGTTCCGGGTGCGTGTCGGCTGCATTGCTTTGGGCAGATCGATCGGTTCGTTCAGACTTGCTTTAGGATCGTTGCTACGGTTTGACCAAGGCATATTGAACGACTGCAGGGGAACTTTCATTCCTCCGGTCCATCGACGATCGCGGGGCTCTTGATCGGGGTCTGGGGAGTCTTTGGTGGGTTTCGGGTTTGAGTTCCGAAGCCGGCTCAGGAGGCCTTGGCCGTTGCCTGGGTTGGGTTTTGAGTTGGGGGAGAGCTTGGGATCGGATTGGAGAAAATCTCGCGGCAGATCTCGCGGCAGATCTCTCTGTGCCGCAGCGGGGTTATCCGAGCCAAGAAGGGCCAGGAGCAGGGCCAATAGGGAGGGTCCTAGAGGTGCTAAGCGTAGCGAGCAGCGAGCCATCATGGTCGATCGATCCGGTAGTGGAGCTTGGAATTTTGGCCGTAGAAGGGCTATCGGAGCGGATCGGAAGGATGGGGGGTGTAAGATGAGAGGATTTGGAAAGATTTAGCGGATTTGACGACTTTGAGGGGCGTGTTCGATAATGCAACATTCGCGGGTCGATAGCGGGCAAGGAGAGTTGTGCGAGGGTGAGCTAAGGGGTGGCATTTGGTTCAGAAAGTTAGAGAAAACAGGCTGGCTCCCTGTTTTTTGATCTTGGCATGCCTTTTGCTCTGATACGGAATATGGAGGAATCCAGTTGGATTTCGGTACGATGGAACCCGACGGGTCGAGTGGGTGGTGTGCATTTCGATGGATACCCGGCCTAGATCGCCTAAAAGGGGAAATTGATACCATCGGTTGATTCTTTGTCGGTGGGCCCTTTTTTAATGGCAACATTTGAGGGGTGTAAATACGATGAAAAGAACCGAGGATCTTTGGATTTCGGTAAACCTCTTTTCCAACCAGTGAATGTTCGGAGCGAATCGCGATGCGGATGCAACGTCTTACTTTGAGTAATAGGGCAAGACTGCCGGAGATGGCAGTCGGTTTTGCTTTGGCGTTTGGGCTGCCGATGGCTTCGAACGTCTTATACGCTTTGGATTCCCAGGCGGTATCGCCGAGGTTGACCAAGGCGAGTCGGATGGCGACTTTCCAGCAGGATGGGAAGACCTACTTTGCCTTGAGTTTGGTTTCAGGGACGCTAACCGAGGCGTCGGCCGTTTCGAGGGTTGCGGTGATTGTCGACACGTCGGCATCTCAGAATGGCGTTTACCGTCGCGAGTCGATGGAGGTAGCCAGGTCGATCATTGAGTCATTGCCCGAGGGGTCGATCGTTTCTCTGTTGGCATGCGACGTGGAGCCTGAGTTGTATGCGGGAGGGACGAAATCCGATTCGGGCGACATCGCATCGGGTTTTGAGCGATTGGAGCGTCGCGTGCCGTTGGGGACCTCGGACATTGCCAGTGCATTGCGAGCCGCATCGGAGTCGCTTGGTGATCAGGGGCACAAGAGTGTTGTATACATCGGAGACGGTTTCCATTTGAATCGTTTGCTCAACACCTCGGAGTTCGATTCGTTGGTCGGTGAGTTGGTCGCGTCGCGATGTTCGGTAAGTTCGTTGGCGATTGGCCCGAAGACCGATTGTGAGTTTTTAGCGACGCTTGCCAATCACACCGGAGGGCGTGTGTTGGTTCGGAGCAACATTCAGGGTGTTACTTTGCAACAGGTCGCAAGCGAGCTTTCGAAGGTAGCTTGCGCACCGGTGTTTTGGCCTAAGGAGGCGAATTGGCCTGTGGGGATTGCGGCTCGGTATCCAGAGCGTATCCCGCCGATCCGCACCGACCGAGATTCGATTTTGATTGGCGTCATGTCCTCGAAGAGTCTGACTGGGGCGTTGCGTATTGATGGAGAGGTATTGGGCCAGTCGAAGTCACTTCAATGGGATTTGGTCTCAGAGGCATCGAATCCTGATTTAGGTTTTTTGGGAGCCTTGGTCAGCAAGTCCAGCAGCAATGGTGGAGTGTTGTTGCCGACGGCTGGATCCGATGCGTTGCGGGAGTTAGGAGATCTACTGAGCAGTTCGTCGGACACATTGGTCAAGGACGCGAAATTTGCGTTGCATGTCGGAGATGTCGCAGCCGCGCGGGTGATTGCCAAAGAGGCGTTAGACCGTTCGCCCTCGAATCTTGAGGCCAAGACGCTTTTGGAAGCTGCCCAGGTCGGCGGGCTCAAGCCAGCGTTGGCATCACCGAGTGATGAGGCCAAGGGTGGGGGTGAATCCCCTCGCAAGGTAACGGGATCGAAGATTGTCAAATTCGTTGCGGCTCGGGTTCAGCCACCTTCGGACGATCCGTTTGGGGATCCGGCACCTGCGGGTACTGCGCCGGCGGGTCAAGATCCTTTTGGGGATACTCCTGCTGAACCGGCCGGTGCTCCTGCGGCTGGAGTCGAACCGTTGAATGGGAATCCGGGTTTGAGCAATGCTCCTGGGAGGGACTTTGGCTCTGATCCATTGATGGCACCTAGTGATGGGCTCAGTGCACCGGCTGGATCGGATCCTTTTGGGGAGTTATCGAATGCTGGGGACTTGCTCAACCAGGACACAGAGATGCGCCGTGTGGCGGCTCAGGCTCTAGAGCGTCAGGTCATGTCGGAGTTGAGTCGAGCCCGGACATCGGACAATCCTTCGGGGGCCAAGGGTGATTTGAAGTTACTTTTGGATCAGATTCGTCGATCGCCGGATTTGGATCCAGCCAGTCGCGTTCAGCTTGAGTCGAGGCTTGGTGCTGGAATTCAAGCGACGGCAAGATCAGAGGCGGATCTTCGGGAGCGCATCGCGAGGTCCGAGGCGGTTCAATCGGCGGCCTCTGCATCGCGTCGTTTGTTGGCCGATCGGGACCGACGCGAGGCGACGATTCAACAGCTTGTACAGCGATTTGACTCTTTGATTCAGCAGCAGTTGTATTCGGCTGCCAACAATGAGATCGCTCCTCAGATCCATGAGTTGGCACACAACTCGGTGATTGACAAGGTTGTCAACTACGAATCGAGTTCGCTGGCGAACTATCGTTTGATCATGGACGTGATCAATCAGCGGAATCGAGCGTTTGTCGACGCGTTGTATCTATCCGAGCAAGCGTTGATCCCCTTTGTTGACGAGCCACCGGTTCGCTATCCACCAGCCGATGTATGGCAGGCGCTTAGTGCAAGGCGTATCGAGCGTTATGGGACGATCGATTTGTCGGGCGGAAACGAGACCGAGCGAAGGATTTTCCGAGCGTTGCGTGAGCGAGGCGAGGCGACCTTCAACAACACGCCGTTGAGTACGGTGATGCAAACGTTCTCCGATCAATACGGAATTCCGATTGTGATCGATCAGAAGGGTCTCGAGGACGAGACCGTTACTCCTGAAGATCCCGTATCGCTGAATGTTCCCGAAATTTCGTTGCGTTCGGCTTTGAAGTTGATTCTCGAGCCGTTGAACCTGACTTATGTCATCCAGGACGAAGTCATGAAGATCACCAACAAGAAAAATTCGGCCAACGTGGTGCGGGTTTATCCTGTCGGCGACTTGGTCGTACCGGTCATGAGCGGCATGATGGGTGGTGGCATGATGGGCGGCATGGGTGGCGGCATGGGTGGTATGGGCGGCGGCATGGGTGGTATGGGCGGCGGCATGGGAGGCATGGGCGGTATGGGCGGCATGGGCGGCATGGGTGGTATGGGCGGTATGGGTGGTGGAATGGGTGGCATGATGGATGTCACCGACGAGCCAACCAAATCGACGGCCAAGGTCCAAGCTGCCGAGCAGGTGCTCGATGTTGCTGCATGCGTACGAAAGATGATTGAGACGGAGGGAGATGAGCGAGCCGATGCAGAAGCTCAGTTTGCTTCGTGGGTCAAGGAGAAGATGAATGTCGCCTCGAAGGCAGCGGTGGCCAAGGACGATTCGGTGGCCAAGGTCGCTTTTGGCGAAGTCGTCGAGCAGTTGAATGAGGTCTTTCGCGAGACTCTGCCAGCACCTTGGATGTACGAAGCGCTGAGCATTTCGATGCAAGGCAGCGGACACACAAGCAAGGAAATCCGTCGGGTCTTGCTCTCGAGTGTGGATTTCGGAGCAGATGTGACGTCTGCGATGAAGATCGCACAGTATCTCGAAAGCCAAGGGATGAAGAAGGAAGCGTTGAGCATTTATCGCGATGTACATCGGGTAGCTCCCGGAGAGCGGCTTCCTTTGGATGCTGGCTTACGTTTGAGCCTGGAGTTGGAAGACCGTGATGGGGTGGTATGGGCATCGACTGGAGTATTGAGTCAGTCGTGGTCCGACGAGCATCTACCCTTGATTGAAAGAGCCTTGATGGCCGCCAAGGCGGCCTATCTGAGGCTCAACAATGAGGGGCGGAAGATGGAGGCCTATGCGCTTGAGCAAGCGATGAAGAAGTCGCAGACCAGGGACATCGTCGTTCGAGTCACTTGGACTGGCAATGCCGACATCGATTTGGTGGTCGAGGAGCCGGCCGGAACGGTTTGCAGTTCGAGCAATCCTCGCACGATTGCTGGCGGAGTGCTTCTTGCCGACGGTTCCTCGCTGGATAAACCTAGCAAGGATGGATTTTCGGAGACCTATGCTTGTGCTCAGGGTTATGCCGGGCAGTATAAGGTTTCAGTGCGTAAGGTTTGGGGCGAGGTTGCAGGAGGCAAGGTGACGGTGAATTTGGTCACCGATTATGGAACACCCAACCAGAAGGTAGTCAGCCAGCAGATCGCTTTGGACCAGGAGTCGGTCTACACTGCGGAGGTCAAGACAGGGCATCGTGCCGAGCCGATTGCGGCGGTGCAATTGGCCAAGGTTCAGGCCGAGAAGGCCTTTGCGGGCCAAGCGGTTTTGGCGCAGGTTGCGCCGGCGGCACAGGACGCACAGAACGCGGCCGGGAATAACGACATCGATCAGAACTGGGCTTACATGGCCATGCTTCAGCGATTCGCTGCGGGTCGAGGAAGTTCAGGAGATGGGTCGGGTGGATTTGGTCCTGGTGGTTTTGGCAATAACGGTTCGGGTGGGATCAATGGCAGGATCCCTGGATTTGCGCGGGGTGGCGGGGTCGGTTACATGCCGATCGTTCAGGCGATTCCATCGGGAACGATGATGATGGCCAACGCTGTGATCTCGGGAGACCGTCGCTACGTTCGGGTTTTCAGTACGCCGATGTTCATGGGTGTCGACAGTTCGATTCCATCGTTTGGTACCGGAATCGGTGGTGGCGGTGGTGGATTGGGTGGCGGTGGCGGTCTAGGCGGTGGCGGCGGCTTGGGTGGTGGCGGGGGTGGTTTCGGTGGTGGTGGTGCATTTTAGTAACTCTACACAGAGCCGGTCCCGCGGCGATGGTCCAGTGATATTTTGGTGGAGGTGGCTTGGAGCAATTGATTGCTTCAAGCCATCGCTGCGTCTAGGCGGCAGTGGAAGTTTCTATGCTCCTGATTCTTGCAGATTTGTAAGAAACCCACTTGATATCGGGACCGTCCCCTGAAGGATTTGACCGGAAAGGACAGGTCGATATAATCGAGGAATTCCGCGCACAGCGTCTTAGCGGAGTGACCTAGCGGAGGGATTTGCAGGCTTAGTGACTTTTGAACCTCGCTGGGCTCAGTTTCGAGAGGAATTGAAATTAATTTATTCAGTTTTCTGATCAGGAAATGGGCGGCGTTCCTTTTCATCCAAGCATTGCAGGCGGTGGGCAAGGCTTCTTTTTTAAGTCAAGCAAGGTCGCTTCGTAGGTATAGCGATTCGAGGTTTTCTGCGTCCAGGCGGCTCGGTCGTGATACTCGGTTGACTGCTTTGCTGGGGCGCGCGATGGAAACGGCTTTGTTTAAGGATCGCTTGGAACAGGCGGGTCTGGTTTGTGGATCGCATCCTCAGTCTGAACTGCCTGGAGACGCATGTGGATTGGATTGTTTTTCGAAGCTCCCTCCCATTGGCAAGCAGGAGATCCGGTCAAGATTTCCGGAGGGGGTTTTAACGAGAGACACTCAAGACAGTCGCACTTACCGATCTACATCGGGGACTTCCGGTGAGCGATTGACTGTAGTGACTAATTTTCCAAAAAGGGAAGCAGGCAGAGCGAGCGCTTTGCATGTTTTGGAGGTAGCCACGGGGCGATCTTTAGGGGCATCCATTACGGACATTCCGCCAAACGTGTGCAATTCGGTATGCGGACTTGAAGGTCCTCCGGAAACTTCTGTACTGAGACATATCAGGGGGGGCTTGAAGAATGGCAGTTGGAGATCAGAAAAGTTTCGGTCTGACTTAAATGGTCTGTTTGAACGGCGGTTGATGTTTAAACAGGACATCCTCGCACCGCTTGATGCCAGATCTATTTCAGATCTATCAAAGCAGATGGCGGAAACCTGGGATTTATTGGACACTGGGCGTCCTTATTTGCTCCGAGCTTTCCCGCAGTACCTTCTGTGGTTATCTGAGTATAAGGCCCAGCGGACTGTCGGGAGCCATTACCTCAAGTATGTAATGCCCTACGGTGGCTTGGCGTGCGACTCACTTCTTTCGCGTGTCAGGAGTGCGTTGGGAGTTGAAACTAGAAACATGTATGGGACAAGCGAGTTAGGTTCAATTGCCGTTTCCTGCGACAATCATCGGGCCATGCATATCATCGAATCTTTTTTTGAAGTCGAGATTTTCCGAGATGGAAAAACTGTCCCGGACGGCCAAATTGGCGAAGTGGTCATCACGGATCTGACCAATACGGCGATGCCTCTGATCCGCTATAGAGTCGGCGACATCGGAAGGATTTTAGGAGGTTCATGTGCATGCGGTCGGGACACGAAACGGCTTGAGATTCTAGGCAGGGTGCAGGAGACATTGGTTCGCAGTAGCCGCTGGGTAACGGCCTCTGAGATTGGCGATATCGCTTACTCGGATAGGGGTGTAAACAATTTCCGGCTTGATCAGATCAGCACTAATCATTTCGAGTTGCAAATCGTACCTTCCTTCTTCGGTCTGTCGCCTGATGTCGATTCGATTCGATCTCGAATGGAGGATTTGTTGTCCGAAGGGGGAGGATCGCCTACGAAAATCACCTTCCGTATTTTGCCATTCATTCAACCCGAGCCCAATGGCAAGTATTTAACTTGCCGATTACGACCTTCATCTTGGGTGCGATAGAAAATGACTGCTTCGAATACTTCGCGTTTGCTACCTGCGACCATAGCGGGTGACTTTCCAGCCTTTACTCAACCGACACCTTCGGGAAAACCATTGGTTTATCTTGACAGTGCTGCGACGGCCCTTCGCCCCCGATCGGTGATTGATGCGGTTGTTGACGCGATGATTACAAGGACAGGGGGAGTGCACCGATCGGTCAACTATCTCGGGGACCGAGCAACCCAGGCTTATGAAGAGTCTCGCTTGATCGTGGCGCGCTGGATCGGAGGACTTGAAAACGAGGTGGTATTTACACGGAACACGACAGATTCCTTGAACCTGATCGCTCAGGGATGGCCGGATCGCCGGAGGGTTTTGACATCCGCAACAGATCACCATTCGTCATTGCTATCCTGGGGGTCGTCAAGGACCACATCGATTCCACCAAAAGTTGATGGTAGTGTCGATGAATTGACAATTCTCAACGAATTATCCCGAGGCGATGTGGCGATCGTGTGTCTGAGTCATGTTTCTAATGTCACTGGTCACAAGCCGGACATCGGTACGATTGTCGACCAAGCTCATCGTCACGGAGCGATCGTGGTCCTGGATGCGGCCCAATCGGCTCCGCATGGCCCGCTCGATACACAAGTCCTTGGATGTGATTTCCTTGCTTTCAGCGGTCATAAACTCGGATCCCCAGCAGGAATTGGAGTGTTGTGGGGAAAACCGGAGTGTTTGACGCGCCTTGAGGTCGTCTCGAAAGGTGGGGGAATCGTTGAAAGTCTGCGTGGAGGGGAGATCAAATATAAGGATGACCCATGGCGGTTGGAGCCTGGAACCCCTGCGATTGAGGCGGTCATAGGATTGGCTGCAGCCGTCGATTATTTGCAGGAGTTGGACTGCGAAAGGCTCGCCGAGCATTTGAAGTTTTTGCGGTCGTACGCGATTGAAAAGCTTTTGTCGCTACCAAAGATTCGCGTGTTGTCATCTGATACTGAGGATTCGATGGGGCCTGTATCGTTTTACTTTGACGGTCTCCCATCGCACGTCATTGCGCGTGGGCTGAGTGACTCCTACGGGGTTTGTATCCGTTCGGGCTTTCAATGTGCAGAGCCATTGCATCAGTTTTTGGGGATTGGCCCGACCCTTAGGCTGTCGTTTTTTGTTTACAATCAGCCAACGGATATCGATTTTGCTATCGAGTCGATTCACTCCTTGGTTTCCTTGAACGCTCGTTAGTTTTGAATGTCCCGATTTACTATAGAGTTGGCCCAAGTTGCTTTAGCCCATTACATGCTGAAGGTTCCTAGATATGAAAACGACAAATCGAAAAATCCGAATCGAATCCCTGGAAAGCCGTTTGGCTTTTGATGGATCATGGCAAAATGCTTTCTTGCCTAACGATGTCGATGGCTCACAGGAAGTCTCCCCATTGGATGTACTTCAGATCATCAATGAGCTCAATATCAGCGGCCCGAGAGATCTTGTGGGGCCCAAACCCCCAGACGAGCCCTATTGCGATGTCAACGGAGACAACAGATTGGATCCGACCGACGTTCTGGCCGTGGTTGATTCGATCAATCGCACAAGGGTTGGGATGTTTGGCCAAGCGGCGCTTGATTCAACCCGGGATCTGAATCGTAACGGAACGGTTCTTAGCCAAAGCGTCAGGCTCGCTGGTAAAACGGTTCCCTCGGCTTTTGTTGATTATGTTGACCCGCTATCGCTCGCCAAGATGCGAACTCATGCTAGTGATTCAGGGGATTTCGTCATTTCCCTGGATGTGGTCCAAGGCGTTTACGATTTGCAGATAACGGTTATGGATGATCTGGGACGGAAGCTTCCGATGGTTTCAACCATTCGTGTAGGAAACGTTGTCCATGAGTGGAACGCTGCTGTTTTGAACGTTATACGGGACTGGCGGGGTGTGACCGATGATCCCGTTCCTGGCACGCGATTTACGTCGGAACCTCCCAAGGTGGGGAGAAATATCGCGATGATCCAAGGAGCGATGTTCGATGCAATCAATGCCATCGACCAAACCTACGAATCCTTTTTGTATCACGGGACAGCGAATCCGGTAGGCATCGATGCTCGAATAGCTGCTTCTTTTGCAGCCCATGATGTTGCATCCCACCTGTACCCCTCCTTTTTGAGCGTTTGGGATTCGACCTTGGCCGAATGCCTGGACTCTGTGCCCGATGCTGGGCAATTGGATTCGAGTAAGGAATTTGGTCAGGAGGTTGCCAGGGCAGTGATTGCGGCCAGGGCCAACGACGGTTCGGATGCGAAGGTCGACTATGTGCCAGGCGACCAGCCGGGCGATTGGAACCGAACCCTTCCTGCTTTTCTGGCACCGCTTTTGCCGCAATGGCCACAGGTCATTCCTTTCGCGATGAGCTCGTCGAAACAGTTCCTTGCCCCCCCTCCGCCATCCTTGGACTCCGAGGCTTACGCAATTGCGGTCGATCAGGTGATGAAGGTGGGGAGCAGGAGCAACTCGACCCGGACTACAGATCAGACCGATATTGCGAATTTCTGGGCGGATGGAGGTGGGACCTTCACGCCGCCTGGTCATTGGAACCGAATAGGAGCGGATACCTCCTTGGGGAGCAATCAGAATTTGATCGAGTCGGCAAGAACCTTAGCGCTTCTGAATATTGCTTTGGCAGATGCGGGAATCAGTTGCTGGGATACCAAGTACGCGTATGATTTATGGAGGCCGATCGATGCGATACGCAAGGCAGACACCGACGGAAACGCGATGACTCTTCAGGATACAAGTTGGTTGCCACTGCTAGTTACCCCTCCATTCCCGGCCTATACATCTGGCCATAGCACTTTTAGTGGTGCATCTGCGGAGATCCTTACGGCGATCTTTGGAGAAAACTACGCCTTTACATCTCAAAAGGATGTTCCTACCAACACCGCTCAATTGCCCTACGATCCATCCAAGAGGATCCTCAGAAGTTTTGGTAGTTTCTACCAAGCGGCAGACGAGGCATCATGGAGTCGAGTTTACGGTGGAATTCATTTTCTGTTCGATGGAACCGAAGGGCTCAAAGCAGGCTATTCGATCGGCGCATTGGTGCATAGCACCATGCTTCGTCCGAAAATCGCCTAGTGAAGACAGGCGAAGGATCCTGCTGAATGGAACTTTGATGGCAGGATCCTTCGTTTGAAATAGCGATCAACAAGACGGCTTGGAACTAGCGGTATAGGACCGTTGCGTACCAGCCGTTTCGGCCCTGTGCTACGCCGATTCCGATCGCGGTTCGTTGGCCCCAGTAGCAGCAGCGCGAGATTGCATGGTCGGCCGAGACGGTGGAGAATCCTACACCCTCGTACCTACCGCTGCCCATACCCCCGCCGACGTGTCGGCATCGTCCTTCGGACGCTTGTTGTTGCGCTTTTTGCTTAGCGACACAGTGATCGCAGCCGATGGAATTTTCGCAAGCCCCAACCAGGACGCTCGAAAAACCTACGATGAAAATCCATGCTAATTTACGCATGATGATCTCTCCTTCGAATCGAGTAAAACTATCCTTTGAACCCGAATCAACGCACAGACGTCTTGGGTTCGCTTGATGAAAACTTCCGCTCGAAGTCCGATTTCGTCAACCGTCAAAAATTGTTCGCGCTGCCCCTATTGACACCTTAAGTCGTTGCAGAGCCTGAGAATAAATACCCAAGGATTTCGACTGTTTAATATTTTTTGTGGATTGAGCGAGTCTTTTTAGGGCTTTTTATGTTTGCAAATAAGTTTAGGCTGGATTAAGATTCACGTTCCCGCTCATTCACCATTAACCTTATTAGGAGATACATTTTGAAAAAAGGAACCAAGAGTTCTACTAGCACCTCTCAGATTGTGAGGGATTTTGCGGCGAGCAATCCGACCTTGAAGGCTTCTGAGATCATCAAGGAATTGACTGCGCAAGGCCATAAGGTTTATCCAGCGTTGGTCAGTCAAGCGCTTCGTGGTTCCGCGGATGGAAAGAAGCCAGGTAAAAAGCGAGGACGCAAACCAGGTACAAAGAATAAGGTAGTTGCTGCTGCGAAAACGGCGAAGTCGGCCAAAGCAGCCAATACGGATACAACTTTCGGAAACCTGAAGGCCGCAGCGGATTTCATTCGATCGAGTGGATCGGCAGAGAGCGCACTTCAAGCGATCCGCGACTATCAAAAGATCGCCGCATTGATCAACGGCTAAATCGAGCCATTGGAGCTCCTGGGGAGTTTCAAGCGAGCTGATTTGAATCAGCTCCCCAATTCTATCGGGTCTTTTGATACAATCAGAGCCAGGTTGCCATTCGCGATCTGGCTTTTTTCGTATCCCTATAGGTCGTTTTTTCACATCCTTTCGTCGTCTTGTCGCCTCATCGTTGCTGATGATCAAAGTGAGTTCTTATGCGTATCCGACTTGTTGGTCTAGTTGCCTCCGTCTTGATGTTGTCTTGCTCTACGCTTCACGCACAGCAACCAGCACTTCAGCCAGCCCAGGATTCAAAAGTATTTCGGCCCGATCAGTCGGTCCTTGCGTCCCCAGCTCCCCAAGGAGCAATAGTCCTGCTCGATGCCAAGAGCCATCAGTTTTTGAGCATGAGCGGTGAGGGGATCGATTGGAAAAGGCAGGACGATGGACTCGTGGCGACCAAGAGTGAAAACCGCGTCAACCACATCGTCTCGCAATGGCACTTCCAGGATGCGGACATCCATGTGGAATTCATGGTCTCAGAACTGGCCGAGGGCAATAGCGGGATCTATATTCACGGCAACTACGAACTTCAAATCTTTAATTCGTTCGGTAAAAAGGAAATCACCGACCACGATCAAGGTGCCTTGTACGGGTTTTCCAAACCTTTGGTCAACGCATCGAAAGAGCCGGGCCAGTGGCAAGTCTATGACATCCGCTATCGGGCTCCTCGACGCGACGCCAAGGGCAAGATCATCGAACCCGGAGAGGTTACCGCTTGGTTGAACGGTCAATTGGTCCAAGACCGCACGCGATTTGAGGAACCCAAGTCGGTTTATCATCCTTTCCGTTATGGGACTACCGATTATCTCAAGAAGATTGGCAAGCAGCAGCTAGCGACTAGCGTCGGCCCAGTCTTTCTTCAAGACCATGGCAGTCCGACACGTTTTAGAAATATTTGGATTCTTCCCTTGGACGACCAAGCGATCCTCTATAAGAATTAGAGTCACCAGAAGAATTAGAGCCAAGAGCTTCCATTTACCCTCCAGAGAGACTCCATGCAGAATAAGAATCGCGTCAACGTCGGCCTCGTCGGAATTGGCTTTATGGGCTGGATCCATTCGCTGGCTTACCGTCGCTCGGAGCTTGCAGACCTGATCGCCTTTGCCAGCAAGGACCCCAAAAAACGCGGAGGGGATTGGCGAGGGATCCAAGGGAACTTTGGGCCTCCTGGAGAGCAGATATCGTTGGAGGGTTTGGACGTCGCCGAGACGCTCGAAGCGTTGGTCAAACTACCTCAAGTCGACGTCATCGACATTTGTCTCCCGCCGCATCTGCATGTCGATGCGGCTTGTTATGCGATGGAGCATGGCAAGGATGTGTTTATCGAAAAGCCGGTGGCTTTGACCCTTGAGGGTTGCCATCGGATCCAGGAGACCTCGCGCAAAACCGGTCAACTGGCTCTTGTCGCCCACGTCCTGCCTTACATGGGCCCTTTTGCTTACGCCACAGAGCTTGTCCGTTCAGGAATATATGGCCCGGCGATCGGCGGTTATTTTAAACGGGTGATATCCGATCCGACCTGGATACCGGATTTCTATCAAGCCGACAAAGTCGGAGGTCCTCTGGTCGATTTGCACGTTCACGATTTGCATTGGATACAATTGCTCTTTGGGAAACCCAAGTCGACGCATGCGGTGGGTCGATTGCACGGGAGCGTAGCGAAGTACGTGCACGTGCTCTATGAGTTCGAATCGCCCGACATTGCCGTCAGCAGTTCTTCGGGGGTTATCGACGGACCTGGGCGTCCATTTACTCACGCTTTTGAGCTGCATTTACGCGATGCAACGGTTCACTTTGAGTTCGCTGCCCATAGCGACGCCGCAGAGAGCATGCCATTGAAAGTCATCACACGCGATGGCCGAGTGCTTCGTCCTGAGCTACCCGCAGCCGACGATATTGATGCCTTCGAGGCAGAGATCGGCGAGATGGCTCAGAGCGTATTGAGTCGCCAGAGCGCACCGCGGCTGAGTCTTGATCACGCTGCCGGAGCGGTTGAATTGGCACTGGATATCCAGGCCCAGTTGATCGCATCGCGCCGTTAAATAAAGCGATACCGATGAAAAGACCGACCGATTCGATCCCGACGATGGCAAGCGGCAAACGGGTCCTTGGGTGGCTCCTTGCGATCGCCTTTGTTTTTTTTGCCGGGGGCAGGCTCTTTGCGCAAAGCGATTCGGCTCTGGGTTTAAAACGTTTGACCCAAGACCAATGGACCATCATTACCGACATGCCGATCGATCGGGAAATCGAGTCGTGGCCCAAGGTGCTCGATCAGGCACTTATGTCTTGGTGTCAGAAATGGTCGATCGACCCTGTGGCGGCTAGAAAATGGCCGCTGGTGATCCACTGGATCGGGGATCGGAAGCTATTTGAGCAAGCGGGATTGCTTGAGGGAGTGCCCGCCTTTGAGGACGGCCTACAGATCGCCGACAAGGTTTTCTTGCGTGAGCAGCCATCGGTGTATTACCGGCGTCATTTGTTGCTCCATGAGGCAACGCATTGGGTGATGTATCGGGCTTTTGGTGGGGGTGGCTCCCCTTGGTTCATGGAGGGAATGGCTGAGATTGAAGGGACGCATCGCTGGGAGGATGACCAATTGACCATGGGGATTATCCCGGCCGATGCGGGCTCGGTTCCCCATTGGGGGCGTTTCAAGCGTTTGGCGGAATCGACTGCGGCCAAGCGGATGCCACGTATCAAGCAAATTCTCCGATACGGCAACGAGCGAGAGAACCGGATGGACCGTTATGTCTGGAGCTGGGCTGCTTGCGTCTACCTTCGCAACCATCCTGTCTATGGGCCTTTGCTAGAGCGCGCATCGTCAGCCCCTTTGGACTATTCGATGAAGCTCAGCGAGGAATTCGAAAAATCGCTCTCAGCGCGTTGGGATTGGGTCGAGCGGGATTGGAAGCTCTTTGTTGACGACTTTGATTTCGGATACGAGCCCGAATCGAATCTCGTGGCGATCGAGGATGTTGCACAAGGCATCCGCGAATCTGGACTTAGCGAATTTACGCTCGATACGGATTGTGCCAAGGGCTGGCAATTGGCGAGGTGTTTCTTGGAGGCAGGAGAGCAGGTGGAGATCCATGCGCAGGGTACCTACGTGGTTCGCTCGGTGAATCAGGAGGCTTGGGAAAGCTCCCCTGATGGGATCACTTACGAGTACCATCGACGAATGCCTCTTGGGAAATTGCTAGGTGGCTTTATCAGTACCGACACGTCGGCACCGCTGGAGGTCTTTGGGGTAGGCAAGCAGACGGTCTACGAGGCGACGACCGCTGGGTGGTTGCTCTTTCGGATCAATGAGCCGGTCGGTCAGCGTTTCGACAATTCCGGGACCCTTCAGGTCCGCGGGAGGATCACTAGCAGTCGACCACGTTGACGGCCAATCCCCCGAGTGATGTTTCTTTGTATTTCGATTGCATATCGACGCCGGTCTGTCGCATGGTTTCGATAACTCGATCCAGGGAGACGAAGTGTTTGCCATCTCCGTAGAGGACAGCGAGTCTTGCGGCGTTGATGGCTTTGGTCGCACCCATCGTGTTGCGTTCGATACAGGGGACTTGGACGAGTCCGGCGATCGGATCGCAGGTCAATCCTAGGTTGTGTTCCATGCCGATTTCGGCGGCGTTTTCTATCTGTTCGATGGTTCCGCCCATGCATGCGGCGAGTCCGGCAGCGGCCATGGAGCAAGCCACACCGACCTCACCTTGGCATCCCATCTCCGCGGCCGAGAGCGAGGCATTCCTTTTGTAGAGCATGCCGATGGCACCGGCCGTTTTGAGGAACCGATGGACACCTTCACGGTCCGAGATGGTTCGATCGAAATCTGGGTGTCCTGGGTCTGGGACTAGATAGACGTAGTAGCCGAGGACCGCGGGGATGACCCCTGCGGCGCCGTTGGTCGGAGCGGTGACGACTTGGCCACCTGCTGCGTTTTCTTCATTGACAGCCAGGGCAAAAAGGCTCACCCAATCGAGTTGTTGGAGGGGATCTTTGAGTTTTTCTTGGGCGTGTTGCTCGAGCCATTGGCTCGGGAGCAGTGAGGTGCCGCCGGTGAGTTTTTGGTAGATTCCTGGTGCACGGCGACGGATATGGAGCGAGCCCGGGAGGATACCTGGGCTCATGCATCCCCGGTCGATGCAGGCGGCCATGACGGCCCAGAGACGGTCGAGTTGTTCTGCGATGGCATCGGGGCTGCGGTGGACTTGTTCATTTCCGTCGACGATTTGATCGATACGGCAGTTGCTCTCCCTGGCCATTTGGATCAGTTCGGCGGCGGTCGTAAATGGAAAGGGCTCTGCTTGGGGGGTATCGTTGGGGGGCTTGGACAGGGATTCTTTGAGCGAGGCGAGTTCCTTTTCGTCGTAGACGAAACCACCGCCGGTCGAGTAGTAACGTTTTGAGAAGAGGACTTGGTTGTGCGTATCGAGGACCGAGAATTGGATGGCGTTGGGGTGGGCGGGTAGGGTTTCGTTGCGCAACCAGATCAGGTCCCGTTTTTCGTCGAAAGGGATCGATTTCTTTCCGGCCAGTTCGATGCACTGATTGGTGCGAAGCGACTCGACGGTCCGCTGGAGTTTGTCGACCTCGGTTCGATCCGGCAGGCAACCGGCCAATCCGCAAAAGATTGCCGTGTCGGTTGCATGCCCCAGTCCGGTCAGTGCCAGTGAGCCATAGAGTTCTACTCGGATGCGGGCGCAGCAGCGGGCGATTTCGGATTGCTCGGTGACTTCATGGGCAAAGCGGTAAGCGGCGATCATCGGGCCGACGGTATGGGAGCTTGACGGTCCGACTCCGACTTTGAACAGTTCGAAAACGCTGATCATGGGGAATTGCAATCTTGGGTTGGTTCGTGGAGATGATGTTCGTCTAGACGATGTCGATAGGGGATTTGCTCAACTGGAAGCTTTTGATTTCTCCGCTATCGAACGAGATTCGGGCCATGCGTTTAGGGCCGAAACCGTCGACCGACAGGATATTTCCAAGCCCGTAGCGTGGGTGGGAGATTCGGCATCCGTTTTCAAAGCGATCGACTGGGGTTCCGGCCAGGGTGATCGAGGCTCCGATACTAGAGCCGGTTTTGAGTTTGGGGATAGCTTGATAGTGATCGGCGGCTGGTACCTGGGAGTACTCATCCGGGTCGACTCTCGAGGGGATGCCCCGTTTGGTTGAGTTTTTGGAGGAGCTTCTGGAGGTGGTCTTGGGGTAATCTTCGTCCGACGCGACATCTTGATTCCAATCTTCGGAGAAATCGGAGGGCTCGTCGGCCCAGTCGTCGGAGTCGGAGAAGTCTGGGTCTCGGTGATCCGACCATGAGATGTCTCTGGGGTTTACTCCGGTGTGGTCGACCATCGACATTTCAGCTCTTGGGAGTTCCATCAGGAACTGGCTCGGGCAACTCATACGGCTATTGCTGAAGCCACGGCTTGCCGCAGTGCTCAGTTGGAGGTTTCGTTTAGCGCGGGTGATCCCGACGAAGAACAGGCGGCGTTCCTCTTCGAGTTGGGCCGGATCGTCCTTGCTTCGGACGTGCGGCAAGACGTCTTGTTCGACGGCGGCAAGATAGACGTGATCGAATTCAAGACCTTTGGCCGAGTGGAGGGTCATGAGGGTGACGCGGTTCTCGTCGGTGATGTTGTCTGTATCGCTCGCGAGGCTGATCTCTTCGAGGAACTGTTGGAGTCCTCCACCCTGGCCCAGCAGTGCATCTTTGTCTTGAGCATCCGAGAGCAGTTCGCCGACGTTTTCCTTGACACTCTCGTCGGGAGCTTCGGATTTTTTGCCGGCTAGGTACTCGATGTAGTTGGTCGCTTCGAGAAGGTGGGTAAGCATCGCGACGATCGACTCGCCCGAGAGGTGTACAAGTTTTTCGTAGATCGAAAGAAATTCTCGGGCACCCGACTGGGCCTTTTTGCTCAGGAGTCCGTGGTCGATGGCTGCCCGAAGGGCGACGAGCATGGGGATATCGCGAGAGCGAGCCAGTTCGGTGACTTGGCGGAGGGATTTATCCCCAAGTCCTCGGGGGGGAAGGTTGACGACCCGTTTGAAGGAGACATCGTCTTCGGGGTTATTGACCAGTCGCAGGTAGGCGATGAGGTCACGGATTTCCTGACGTTGGTAGAATCGGAATCCGCCGATGAGTTGGTAGGTGATCCGGCGCCGCATCAGGGATTGTTCAAAGAGACGCGAGTGGGCGTTGGTGCGGTAGAGGATTGCGAAATCTTTCGGTTTGGCGGTCTGTTCGATCAGATGTTTGGCGATCTGATCGGCGATGTTTTCGGATTCATCTTTGGCCGATGCGTAGGAGCACAAGCGGACCTTTGGGCCATCTGGGCAGGTCGGGATGAGCATCTTGGCCTTGCGGTGGACATTGCATGCGATCAGTTGGTCGGCGAGCGAGAGGATTTGTGGCGTGCTGCGATAGTTTTCTTGGAGTCGCACGATGGCCAGTTCGGGGTAGTCCCTTTCGAAGTTCAGGATGTTTGCGATATCGGCCCCGCGCCATCCGTAGATGGATTGGTCCGGGTCGCCGGTGACGTTGATGTTGGGGTGGTCGAGCGCCAGGCCCCGAACGATCATGTACTGAGCCAGGTTGGTGTCTTGGTATTCGTCGACCAGGACGTAGCGGTGTTTGGAGTCAAGATCGGCGCGAAGGTCCTCGTTGGTCCTGAGGATGGTCGCGGTGTGCATGAGCAGATCGTCGAAGTCCACGGCGTTGTTTCTGAGCAGGTACTTTTGGTAGACCGGATAGACTTTGCGGACGGCGATTTCGACGGCGTTTCGGGCTTGCTGTTGGAGCATTTCCGGCGTGATCGCTCGGTTTTTGAGATTGCTGATTCCTTTGGCGATGTCGGCGAACTTCAGGTGGGTCAGTGAGACTTCGCTCTGGGAGATGGCCTCTTCGAGAGCTTTTTTGGAATCATCGACATCGAAGATCGTGTAGTTGTCTTTGAGTCCGACAAAGTTGCCGTAGTGTCGGAGGAACCGAGCGCAGTAGCCGTGGAAGGTCCCCATCCAGATGGGGTTATCGCCGACGATTTTCTCGACCCGATGCTTCATCTCTTTGGCCGCTTTGTTGGTGAAAGTCAGGGCCAAAATCGAATAGGGCGAGATTCCCTGCTCGAGAAGGTAGGCGATGCGGTGGGTCACGACACGTGTTTTTCCTGTTCCAGGTCCGGCCAGGGTCAGCAAGGGGCCTTCGACGTGTGTGACGGCTTGGTGCTGCGATTCGTTCAATCCATCCAAGATCTGATTCATGCAGTAACAAAGCCTCCTGCGGTGATCCAAAGCGTTCCGAAGGGATCGGGTCGCTATCGACGTGACATTTCGTGCATTATCCGCTAGGGGGAGGATTCTTCCAAGTGCTGGGCGGATTTACCGCCAATTCGCTTGACCGTTCCCCTAAGATGCCCAAGGAGTGATACTAGGTCAAACCGCGAAGCTTTTTGGACATTTTTGATGACGCAGCACGAATCGATCGCATCGGATTTAAAAAACCAACCCAAAACTCTCAGCGAGTTGATCGCAAGCGGCTGGCGTTCTCGTAGCGTCAAAGAGGAAATGCGAGAGAATTTTCTTCGGTCTTTGGAGTCTTCCGAGGAGCTTTATCCTGGGATTATCGGTTACCAAGACACCGTCTTGCCCGAGCTGAACATCGCTCTTTTGGCCGGCCATGACTTGCTATTCCTGGGTGAAAAAGGGCAGGCCAAAAGCCGTCTGATGCGGACGTTGGTCCGTTTCCTCGATGAATATGTCCCCTACCTGGACATCCCTGAGGTCCCTGTCCATGAGGATCCCTTGCGACCGATCACCCAGCAGGCCAAGGAGTTCCTCAAGACGCATTCACCCCAAGAGACTCCGATCGCTTGGTGGCATCGCCAGGATCGGTACGTCGAGAGGCTTGCCCCGGGAACCAAATTCGCAGACATCATCGGAGAGATCGACCCGTCGAAGCTCACCGGCGGGGTGAGCATGAGCTCCGAGTCGGCCTTGCACTTTGGTCTGATTCCTCGAATGCACCGTGGGATCTTTGCGATGAATGAGCTGCCCGAACTCGATGAGCTCGTTCAAGTCGGATTGTTCAACATTCTCGAAGAGAGGGATGTTCAGATTCGCGGATACCCCGTCCGCTTCGATTTGGACATCTTCATTCTCTTCTCGGCCAACCCGAGCACCTACAACCGTAGCGGCAAGGTCATCCCGCAACTCAAAGACCGGATCGGTTCGCTGATTCAGACCCACTACCCGAAGGATCGCGAGCAGGGGATCGAAATTCTCCTGCAAGAGGCTGGTACCGATCTGGGTGGCAAGTACCCTGTGCAAATACCTTATTTTATGATGGAGATTATCGAAGAGATCACCTCCCAAGCCCGAGCAAGCAAGTATGTCGACCAAGCTTCCGGGGTTTCGGCAAGATTCTCTCTTGCGAATTTTCGCACCATGATCGCATCGGCGCGCCATCGGGCGGTGATCCTCAAGGAACCGCTCGCCGTTCCCCGCATCAGCGATCTTGGCCACTTGGCAACCTCATCGCTTGGCAAACTGGAGTTGGACTTGATGGGTTCGCATCAAATGTCCGAGCGCAAGGTCCTCGATGCACTCATCGCAAGCGCCATCAAAGTGGTCTTTGAGAAGTATGTCCAGGAGTACGGGCTGGCGCAGATTTCCGAGATCTTTAGCAAAGGGGTGCGTATCGAGGTCGGGGATCTGTTGCCGAGCGAAGCTTATGCAGAACGGCTCAAGCATGTGCCACCGGTCTGGGATACTGCATTTGAGGTCAACGCATCGGAGCACCCGGCCATCCGAGCCTCTTGCGTTGAGTTTGTTCTCTCGGGACTTTACGCGATGGACAAGATCAGCCGAGCCAGCAAGCATGGCAAGGTCCAGTACGAGACCTAGGCCATTCTTCGGAGAGCGATTTATTTGTCGCTCGGATCTCGGGTCTTCGATGTGGTAGGTTTGAAGTTCATCGAGCTTGTCAGCCATTTCGAGGCCGAGATACGAAGCTTGTCCTGCTGCTTGGCGATCGATTGATTCATTTTTACAACGAGTTTTTCTCGGTACTCAGCCAGCTTTCGATCGAGGATATCCTCGATTCCTTCTCCGATCCACTCGGCAGCCTGACCGTGGATCTGACTGATCTGGTGCATCTGAAAATCCAATAACTCGATCGATGCGTCGAGGACTTTGGGCCGAAACTCCACATCCGGCGGGAACGAGATCGGTAGCAATTGAATGTCGACTTGGCAGTCGACTTTCATCCGGACCGTCGCATCGGCTTTCGCCGAGAGGCTTATGAGCTGGACATCGCGAGCGAATTGGTTGACCCGACCGAAGAGTTTCAATGGGGCCACGACCCAGACGCTTGTCGTGAATCGTCTGCCGTCGGGAGTGACGTCGAACTTCTTGACCTCTACCTGAAGTTCCTTGGCCGGATCTACAAATTCGATCAGGTAGCGAGACCAAGTCCCATCGTTGGCCATCTTCCACCGCTGTTTGGTATCCAGGCGAAGTCCGTCGAGCTTCATATCGACGCCGTCCCAGACCCGTCGTTGCTTGCCCCACTTGCGAGTGTCCTCGACGTTATCGGGCAAGTTCATCAGGCATAGCCAGCGGACCCATTGGCTTAGCTCCTTGAGTTCGCTGGCCGTTGGACTTGCGATCGGGCTTGGCTCAAGTTGGTCGACCTCCTCGAGGGTCTTGGGCAGATCGAGTTTGCGAGGCGTCAGGATTGGGTCGGTCGTCGGCTGCAAATCGACGCGTTGGCAGGAAGCTTGGGGGCACAGAGCAAGCACGAAGCAACCGGCCAGAGCCAATGCCCAGGAGTTTGCAAGAAAGCAAGATTGCATAAGCAGCATGATCAGCCAAATTCCGGCCTAAAAATCGACTATAATCCGTCGTCCGATGGTCATTGTATCTTCGTCTTAGCTCCGCAAGGAACTTGTGGACAGATGCAAACTTCCGTGCTCCTCGTTCCCCGCATGGCTTGGATGATGAACAAAAATTATTTGATAGCAATTTTTATATTCTTTGGCTCGGTCACTTGGGAACTGGGTGCAGAGGTTCTGGCTCAGGAGGTGGCTTATTCGCAGGAGCGAGTCGAGCAGTTGGTCAAGCAGGCCGTATCGCAGGGGGATTCGCAGCGAGGGTTGCAGGCGTTTACCCGCGCGAATTTGGCTTGTTTTTCATGCCACAGGATCGGCAGTGCAGGGGGGATCATCGGTCCGGAGTTGACTCAGATTGGCAAGCAGCGAACGGGGGTGGAATTGGCCGAGAGTTTGCTTTGGCCCAATCGTCGCCAGGAGCCTGCTTACCAGGCTTATAAGATTCAGACGGACGATTCGCAGGTATGGACTGGGTATGTCGTGTCGCTTGAGTCCTCGCCGTTGGTTTTTGTGGATCCTGCGACGCGTAAGGAGCGTTCGGTGGAACGCGAGACGATCGAGCAGATTGTTCCGAGCGGCTCGCTGATGCCTGCGGGTCTATTCGAGACGTTGCCTTTGGGGCAGCAGGCCGATTTGCTTCGATTTCTCATGGGTTTGGGAAACGACCCGATCGACCTTGCGAGTCTTGAGGCTCAGATCCGATCGGCCAGTACCCATGAGCCGTCGAAGTTTGCGTGGACCACTGCGCCTTTGATTCCTGAGAACTATCCGAATCACAAGGAGCATGTGAATCGGGATCGCGTCTATGACTGGTATACCAAGCAAGGGATGCATTTTGCGGCGATGAAGAACCGTCCGGCATGGGTCGAGCCGTTTCCAGGGTTGGACGGGGGCAAGTTTGGGCATTGGGGCAATCAGAAAGAGGAGACGTGGAAGGGTGACGAATGGAACCAAGTGGACCTAGGTTCGATGCAGAGCAACGTTTTGGTCGGCCAGGCCAAGGCGGTGCCACGGACGGTTGCGATTCGCATCTTTGGGGAAAAAGAGGCATCGGCCTGCTTCAACACCGACACGTTGGCTTACGAGGCCGTTTGGACTGGCGGTTTTGTTCGATTCACGGATGTAAGGCATGGATACATCGACGGGTTTAGGATCGAGGGGACCAAGCAGGAGCTTGGGGATTGGGCAGGTTCTTTCCGGCAGTTGGTCCCGGGGGCGCAGGGGGCTCGTTATCGGGGCATCTATCGCAGTGGCAAGGAGGTGATTTTCGCTGTTGAGCATCAGGGCAAGGTGTACTTGGATCACTTGGGCCTGGATGCCGATGGGGGATGGAAGCGAACGATCGCGCCGGCTCAAGAGCATCCGAAAAAAGACGTTCTTTTGGGCGGAAAACCCCAATGGCCCGAGACGTTTCAGACGCCGATTCGACTTGGTAAGGGGACGGCAGGCTATGTGGTCGACACGATCGAGTTGCCGACGGAGAATCCTTGGAACACGTTGATTGCTGCGGGTGCCCATGCCTTCATGAGTGATGGTCGGGGGGTCGTCGTGAGCATGCAGGGGGACGTTTGGATGGTATCGGGACTCGACACCGAGCAAGCCACATGGAAGCGGATTGCAGCCGGGATGCATCATCTCTTGGGAGTCGTTGTCCACGAGGACAAAATCTACACCTTGGGGCGCAATCAGATCAGTCGTTTGCACGACCTCGATGGCGATGACGAGATCGATTTTTACGAGTGTTTCTCGAACGCTTATACAACCTCGGCATCCGGGCATGATTATCTTTGCGGCTTGGAGCGCGATGCAGACGGGTATTTTTATTTTGCCTCGGGCAATGAGGGGCTCGTGCGGATCAGTCCAGAGGGTCTCAAGGCGAGTGTGATCGCAACGGGCTTTAGAAACCCCGATGGCCTTGGGCTGCTCGACGATGGCAGCATAACGGTCCCTTGCTCGGAGGGAGATTGGACTCCGACATCGATGATCTGTTTGGTACCACCTCGTGAGTCGGTCGATGCGTCGGCTCGTTACGCGGAGGATCCGCCTCCGTTTTACGGGTATCGAGGGCCAAGACCCAATCAGAAGATTGAATTGCCGATGCTCTATCTTCCGCGTGGGATCGACAATTCCAGTGGGGGGCAGGTGCAGGTGCACAGTTCGACGATCGGTCCACTCGACGGCCAGATTGTCCACACGTCGTTTGGTACCGGGACGATGCATCTGTTGCTTCGGGACCGGGTTGGCACGCAGTGGCAAGGTGCCTTTAGTCCATTGCCAGGTGACTTCCGCTCGGGGGTCCATCGAGCGAGGGTCCGCCCGCAAGACGGATGGATTTACGCCACGGGAATGCATGGATGGGGGACTTACACTCCTGCCGCAGGATGCTTCGAGCGGCTTCGGTATACAGGCAACCCTGAGGTTCTGCCAACGGGTTTCCATGTCCATGAGAACGGGGTGCGTGTCGATTTTTCGGGCGTTATCGACGCGGCGACGGCTCGCGATGCGAGCAAGCAATTTGCGCAGGCTTGGAATTATCGATACTCCCCTGCTTATGGATCTCGTGAGTACTCGGTCATGCATCAAGGGGCGATGGGGCACGACGTGCTGGCTATCCGCTCGGTGATGGTTTCGGAGGATTCCAAGACTCTGTTTCTTGAGATTCCCGATTTGCAGCTATGCAGCCAACTGCATTTGCTTTTGCAAATTGGTACGGCCCGTCCTTGCGAGCTCTTTGCAACCGTCAATGCGATGGATGTGGCTTATGAGTCTCCCAAGCTGTTGGCTCGCGATGCGATCGCCAAGAAGTTGCCCCATCCGATGTTGCAGGATCTCGACTGGTTGACCAAAAGGGTGCCCAATCCATGGCAAAAGAAGCTCGACGGAGCCCGAGAGATAGAGATTCAAGCGATGGACAACTTGCAATTTTCCGTCAAGCGATTGCAAGCCAAGCCAGGGGAGATTCTGAAATTGAAGTTCATCAATCCCGATGTGGTACCGCACAACTGGGCATTGATCCAACCCGATACACTCGATAGGGTAGGGGACCTTGCCAATCGGCTGATCGGTTCTCCGGACGCTTATCTCAAGCAGTATGTGCCGGAGTCCGATGCGGTGATCTGTTATACCGACATCGTCGAGCCGGGGGCAGAGTCGGCCATTTACTTACGGGTACCAGACAAGCCCGGCCGTTACCCTTACCTGTGCACGTTTCCTGGGCACTGGATGGTCATGAATGGAATCCTTGAGGTCGGGTTATAGAAAGGCTGTTGATTGAATCGATGAATGAGCAAACCCAGGCCCCGCAGGGACTTAGCCCTTATGTTTCCGTCCGATGGCAAGGAGATACGCTTGGGCAACTCGAGCTCTTGGATCAAACAATTTTGCCAGAGCGTTTGGAGATGGTGCCGATTCGAAGTGTTCAAGAGGCCCACGAGGCGATCGTCGCTCTAAGGGTTCGTGGGGCTCCTGCCATCGGTATCGCAGCCGCTTATGCGGTCGTCACGGGGATGCAGTCCTTGGTGAGCCGTCGGGCTTCGATCGACGAGTCTATCGAGCATGCAAAGTCGCTTTGCGATTACTTGGCGACGAGTCGTCCGACGGCGGTGAATCTATTCTGGGCGTTGGACCGCATGCGACGGATCATCGATCGCAACAGCAATCTGGCTTCGGCCCTCGAGCTTTCCAATCAGCTTTTGCGTGAAGCCCGGCAGATTCATGACGAGGATCGACGGATGTGCCATGCGATCGGCGAGTATGGAGCATCGTTGTTTGAACATGGCAGTGGGATTCTAACGCACTGCAATACCGGAGGGTTGGCTACTTCGGAGTTTGGGACCGCCTTAGCGGCGATTTTGACGGCGCACTATCAGGGCAAAGAGATCGAGGTCTATGCCGATGAGACGAGGCCATTGTTGCAAGGGGCTCGTCTGACGATGTGGGAGTTACAGCAGCATAGTGTACCGAGCACCTTGATTTGCGATTCGATGGCCGCGCAGGTGATGCGTGAGGGCAAGATTCAGTATGTGATTGTTGGGGCCGACCGTATCACAGCTCGTGGGGATACGGCCAATAAAATCGGAACGTATGGATTGGCTGTTTTGGCAAAGCATCATGGAATTCCGTTTTTTGTCGCCGCGCCGTCGAGCACCTTCGATCTATCGATTCTCGACGGGGCGGACATTCCGATCGAGCAGCGCAAATCCGAGGAAATCACCTTGGCTTTTGGAAAAAGGACCGCACCTGAGAATGTACGCGTCTACAATCCGGCCTTCGATGTCACACCGGCCGAGCTCATCAGTGCGATCATCACCGAGGTTGGGATCATTCATCCGGTCGACGAGCAGCACGTCCGGGGGATTGTCAGGCGGTGAATAATAACTGGCGAGCCTGTCCTTTGAACCAACTTGCTCGGCACTGCCTGAACGAATCCCTCACATCCAATTCACCATGACGAATCGACCCTCTAGACCGTTATTTGCCTCGGATCGCCAAGCGATGCTATTGGCGAATGGTTTGTCCATCGCGATCCCTTTAGTGGTTGCCTTATTGTTGGCCATTCCAACGAAATTTGATTTGGGGAGTTGGACCAAGCAATTGCCGCACTGCATCGGCGCGATCAACATAGTCACGAGTGCGGTTTTGGTTATCGGTTGGATTTGCATTCGAGCGGGGAATGTGGCGATGCATCGCAGCGCAATGCTCACGGCCTTTGGCCTCGGAGCGGGTTTCCTGGTTTGCTATGTTCTGTACCATCTGACGAACCCATCGACGAGGTTTGGGGGGGAGGGGTGGATAAGGGCCGTTTATTATTTTGTGCTTCTGTCGCACATCTTATTGTCTCTGGTGGTTTTGCCGCTGGTGCTTCGAGCCTTGTGGTTTGCCCTTCTGAAACGGTTTGATCAGCATCGCAGGATTGCCAAGTTCGCCTATCCGATCTGGCTATATGTTTCGATCACTGGCGTGATCGCCTATTGGATGATATCGCCTTACTATCAGCATTGAGGGTCGGATTCTTTCATGGTAGAGCCATTGGGGACAATCGATCTACCATGTCCGCGCGACGCGCAAGCGGATAGTTTTGTGGTTTTTTAAAAAGTCTGGTCGAATCCAAATGTTGGCGATCGATACGAAAAGGATTAAGATGAAATAGTCGACTTCAGCTTAGAGATCCGGAGAGGAAGCCTTGAGTGCAAAGAAATCCAGTCGGTCTAAATCCCAGGCGGAAAGTTCCAAGGTTTTTCTAAGCAAAGAGGAGCGGATCAGTCTCTACACCCAGTCGAATCAGCTCCCTAAATCCTTGAGGGAGAAGCTCAATTATCTGGAGCACCCCACCAGTTTTGATGATCCATTTCTCCTGGATCCGATCTCAGAGAATCGTTCGGTTGATGCAATCCGCGCCCCCTGGGAGCCCAACCTGGCAGACGGACCGACGAGCTCTCGATTCGCCGTGGTCGACTACGACAACGATGCAGAAACCATCGAACCACCCGCGCAGTGGCAGGAGGACCGCAGGCGATTCCAAGCCCAGAGCGATCTCCAGAGGGACCAAGTTAGCATTTGGGCATTGCTAGGTCGGGCAATGGAGATGTTTCAGCATGGCAATGCGCTCGGCAGAGTGATTCCATGGGCCTTTGAGGGAAGCCGACTGATTCTTGTCCCCCACGCAGGTTATGATCAGAACGCTTACTACGATCGTCAGAGCAAGTCCTTGCAGTTCTACTACTACGAGAATGCTCAGGGCCAGATCGAATACACTTGCCGATCGATCCATATTGTCGCGCATGAATTCGGTCATGCATTGCTCGATGGGATTCGCCCTCGACTCTATGCGAGTCCCTCCGTCGAATCGAACGCCTTCCACGAGTTCTTTGGGGACCTGAGCGCACTGATTGTTTGCCTACAGGACAAGGAGCTCCGGCAACAGTCTGCCGAGGCGAGCGAAGGTGAGTTCCAGAACGCTACGGATTTTCAGCAATTGGCTCAGAGGTTTGGTCAGGCGCTTGCCGGACGGCCGTACCTGCGTTCCTTTAAGAATCAGCAGACGATGAAAAGCATGGGTGGAACAACATCCCATCATGATTTGTCCGAGGTTCTTTCCGGGGCGATCTTCGATATCCTCACTGGCATGGGTAAGAGATGGAACGGCAGCAAAAGCGCAAAGAGTCGAACTCCCCGTCAAGTTTTTTGGAACGCGACCAATACGCTACGTCGACTCACTCTCCAGTCGCTTGATTTGCTACCACCGGTCGACATCAGCTTTCGCGATTATGCGTTTGCCATCTGCCGATGGCACCAGCAGTGCGATCCTGCGGACAACAACCAATGGATATCGGTCATCTCCCAATCCTTCAGAGATCGAGGGATTTTTGACTTGCTCGATGTTCAATCTCTGACAAACTCGGATCGTTCTATCTTAGAGAATCGCTACGGCGAAGGAGGTCCTGAGGCCCCGCATGAGGCCATCGAGCGAGCTAGAAATTTCGAACGGCTGATGTACCGCCCGCGTCGGCTAACGATCCGTCGTAGTATCGAGCAAATCAAAAGGTCTCCCGAATCGGCTTACCGACTCCTGGACGATAACCGCCAGGAGCTCCTGATTCCACTGAATTGCGATTTTACGGTGATCGATTTTTACGAAACGGACAAACTCGATGAGAGCAATCGGCCCTTAGGTAAGCAGTTCGTCTTGCAGTATCTTTGGAGTGAAGATGTCGAGCTCCTTGGCGAGCGTTTCGGACAGTACCAGTCGATGCAAACGGCGATGCTCTGCGGAGGAACGCTGGTGTTTGACCATTCAGGGAATATACTCAGTTGGTCGGCCAAACCAGGCTCGCGCCCTTATTCAGATCGGTCGCTTGGCAACACGAGCAAAGCGAAAGATTCACCGAGCATCGAAGATTCATCGAGCATCGAGGGCAAACGGAGTATCGATCGACTTTGGCAAGCGGCGATCGAGTCGGGTCAAGTCCGACGCGAGAAGTTCCTTGAGGAACTTGCGACCCAAATCGCGCAAGGGGAAATCGGAAGTATCGTCGGGACGGACTTTGGGATACTCGGTCGGGGTATTCCGGCATTGATCGCCCTTTCGATGCCCGATGGATCGATCCGTTTTGAGCGCACTCCCCACGGTCACTTTGCGGGTCGCAATCTTGGAAATCTTGATCACGACACAGACTCCCTCGGAGAGCGTCCATGGAATCTAAGCTACTAGTGCGAGCTTACAATGTCGGTTTTGGTGATTGCATCTATGTCCGGATCCCGAGTCGACATGGGGGGTTCCATATCCTGATCGATTGCGGGACCTTGGGTAGCATCAAGCTCTTGAGGCAGGCGATCGAGCATCTCAAGAGCGAGCTTCCCGATTCGGACATGCCCGGCAAAAAAAGGCTTGATCTGATCGTCGCGACCCATCGTCACGCCGACCATTTGAAGGGCTTCGAGGCCGCTTGGTTCGAGGACATCCAAGTCCGGAATATTTGGATCAGCGTTGGCATGGACCCTGCGCACCCGCAGGCCAAGAAAGTGCGGCAAGTTCGGTCCTTGGCACAAGTGAGTATGGGCAAGCTATTAGCAAGCGGCAAGCGACTCCGAGGGGATGTTGCGCAGCTTGCTTCGTTCTTTTCCGCAACGAACGAAAACGCCGAAAAGTTGATCCTCGAAACGTTGCCGAAAAAAAATCAGATTGAGCCCAAGTTCGTTCATAGCGGAATGAATGCCAAAGAGTTGGGGGTGGAGAACCTGCCCCCTGGAACATCGATTGACGTGTTGGGTCCCGAGAGGGACATCGACCATTATTATCTTGGCAAGCAGGCTGACGCGTTACTTCAAAGGTTTTCGTTGGGGGTTGCTGAAGCTCGATCCAAAGGTTTACAGGCCGATCCCACCGACCCTAAAGCACCCATCCCTAAGAACATCAGCCGTGGAGATTTCGAGAAACTCCGTTCTCGCATGGAGTCCAATGGATTGGAGTTTGCGAGGTTGGAGTCTTCGATCCAGAACAATTTGAGCGTGGTCCTGATGATCACTTGGCGCAAACGCAGGCTGCTGTTCGTGGGGGATGCGGAGTGGAACGGCGAATACGCAGAGGGTAAGCGAAATGGGAGCTGGAATGTCATGTGGGAGATGCACTACAAAAAGCATTTGTCCGAGCCGATTGACTTTCTCAAGGTCGGGCATCACGGAAGCGCCAACTCGACCCCTTGGATCATGGACGAGGCGAAGCGAAAGAAATCCCAAGCGAACGTCGGTATCGGGAGTCTTTTGGATACGTTGCTCCCTGTTCCCAAGCGAGGAAAACCCAAGGCCAGCGCCATCCTCTCGACCGAGCGGCGACGCGAGGAGACGATCCCCGACGGAAGGCTGTTGCACGAGCTCGGAAAACGCCTCAGTAGCGTTCGCAACTACGCCCAGAGCCTGCAGGACCTAGGGATCGATCCGAGCACGATTTGGGTGAGGAATGCAAAGTCATCCGAGGATCTCTACAGGGATCGCGAGAAGCCCTATTTGTCCAGTCCTCAGCCCTTGCGAACCGACCTTGAAGCTGAGCTATCGGAGATTGGGCAGCGGTACATTGAGGTGGAGTTGGAACCAGGCGACCGATAGGCTTGGTTTTGTATTGCAAGGCTTAGAAAAACGGAACAACAGACTATGAAGCGAATCGTCCTTTGTGCCGATGGGACTTGGAATAATCGGGATCACTTGATTGATACAAAGACGAACCGTCGTCACCCTACGAACGTCACCAAGCTAGCCAGGGCCGTCTTGCCTACGGCCAGCGATGGAACCCATCAGGTAGTTTACTATTTGGAGGGTCTGGGGATCAAAGAGCAGGATGAGGGTTTTTCCCGATACTATATCAATGCGGCCACTGGGCAGGGGCTCAAGGCCAATGTGAGGAATTTGTACCGTTTCTTGTTATACAACTACTCGCCTGGCGATGCTCTTTATTTTTTCGGGTTCAGTCGTGGCGCTTACACCGTCAGAACCCTAGCCGGTTTCATGAACTATGCCGGCTTGGTGCAGAAGGATTCGGATTATTTTGTGCCAGAGTTGTACCGCTGTTACGACTTTCGCGTTCAGGAAGGGAGCCTGGAATGGAATCGGGTTTTCAGCAAAGTCGGCCAGCGTGGCACCTGTCCCGAGATCCAGATGATCGGCGTTTGGGATACGGTAGGAGCATTGCAAGATGCTGCGCATCACGATGTTGGGCTAAACGGTTCGATCAAGCATGCCTATCATGCCTTGGCCATCGATGAACGTCGGGTGGCTTTCAAGCCCGAGTTATGGCAAAGACCAGAGGGTTGGACCGGGGATTTAGAGCAAGCTTGGTTTGCCGGTGCGCACGCGAATGTGGGTGGAAGTTACAACCCAGATGGACTAGCCAATGAGGCCTTGCATTGGATGTGCGAACGCGCCGAGGGATTGGGATTGGAGTTGGACTGGGAATACCTTTCGCATTATCGACCTTGTTTTGATTCGTGGAGCAACGACGAAGCAAAAACTTGGGATTGGCTATGGGGTTATCACACGCGTTCGATTGCCCAAAGGAGCGATACCGGTGAGACGCTCCATCCCTCGGTCATAGATAGGATGGGTTTAGCCCAGAGTGACTTTTGCCCAGACTCTAAGTGCAACCGACTCGAGCAGAGAAAGTACGCGCCAAAAAACCTATTGGAGGTGATCGATCGGCTCAAGCTCTCTCGGACGGAGCGACGCAAAAATGCTCAAGCATGCGGCCCATGGCGTTTGCGATCACGATGATCTGTGAGCCTCGGGCGTGCAACGTCCACCAGCCAGCATCCCATTGATCGCGAGGTATCTCGAAGGTCTCGTCGCTCCAGAGATTTTTCCATGGGTCGTTGGAACTTGCCCTGAGCCATTCGGGAATGTGTATCCGTCCTTGTGCCTCGTGCTCGGCCATGTTCACCACACAAACGACGACTCGTCGGCTTTGGGGCTCGTGCCAGACCCAAGACAGCAGGCAATCCGAACTCCAGTTATCCTCCCAAGCACGCTCGATATCGAGCAACTCCCAGTCCCCATAATGGAAGATTGGGTCATCGAGCAAGGCGACAAGCTTGTTATAAAAAAGCTCGATCGACGGATCGACGATTTCGTCCGGGGCACGGATCAAGTGGGGAGAGATCTTGGTCCGGTTTCCCTGCCACTGTCCATGTTGAAAGAACCTCAAACCTGGAGATAAATACGTGGCGATGGCAGCGGGTTGATGCAAAGACCAATCCAGTGCGCTCGCGGCGCGAGGTTCATCATGGTTTTCCAGAAACCTTGCAAGTTTCGATTGGTAAGCGATATCGGCTTTCAAGTGATTGCGAACCCCGACGAAGTCGCGATCTTTCAATCGGTCGTAAAGCCGTTTGTCGTAACAGTAATCGAAGCCCTCTTCTTGCAGTTCCCATTCCATATCCCAGTAGACTTCGGCCAGGAATTCAAAGCCCGGGTAGCGAGCCTTGACCGCCCGGATCGCAGGTCCCCAAAACTCTTGCATCGACCGTCCCCAGGTGCGCTCGAAAACTCTTGGGGTCAATAGCATCGCCATGTCGCATCGGACCGCATCGCATTGGCCTGCTATTGCCAGCAGCGCGGCCTGCATTTGCGAAGATAGTTCGCTGTTGGAATAATCCAGTTGCACCGTATCGGACCAGCCGTCAAAGTACGGATCGCGACCGTGGGCAAAGATCTTGCCTGAGACTTCATCCTGAAAGTAATTTTGAGGCTGCAAGTCGAGCTGCTCCTGGGTCGCTTGGATCAAATACTCCGGGTGGGAGTTCAGCCATGGATGGTCAAGCCCCATATGGTTCGGAACAAAGTCGAGCATCAAGCGAATACCTAGTTGATTCAATCGAACGCGCAGTTTCTCAAGCCCCTGGGATCCACCGATTGCTTCGCTAACGCGATAGTCCGCGATGGCGAATCCCGAACCACCGATGTCTTGGGGTTGTAGATCCTCGAGCGTATGCTCGAACTGACGGATCCAATGAGGATTGCTCCGCGATTCTTTTTCAGAGCGAGGACCTGTCGTCCAGACACTCAGCAACCAGAGGATATGGACCCCTTTGTCGACCAGTTCGTTCAAGAACGACTCTGGGATATCCGCCAAGGTTGCCCTGCGTCCGAGTCGATTGGACAGATGCGTTAAGAAAACTCGCGTGTTGAGTTGGTAGAGAACTGGATGGGGGCGCATGGAATGGTTCCGGGTCGCAAGGGGGGGACAGAAACCGGTGTTTGTGCCATCCAGTCTAGTCCGCTTGATTTAGCATTGCGCGCGGCCCCTAGGATCGATCGAGCAAATCCGAGCGTATTTCTCGGGTGCGTCGTTCGGATTGGGCGGCACGCCAAGCGGCGATCTTACCGTGATCTCCGCTTAGAAGAACCTCCGGGACGCTCGCGCCGCGGAATTCGGGAGGTCTTGTGTATTGAGGGAATTCCAGGATGCGATTGCCCCGAGAGAAAGAGTCATCCCAACTGCTTTGTTCGTCCCCGAGAACACCTGGGATGAGTCGGATTGCAGCATCGATGACGATCATTGCGGCGACCTCGCCGCCGTTGAGAACAAAGTCGCCGACGCTCAGTTCCGTCGGCTTGAGGATCTCGACGACGCGATGGTCGAAGCCCTCGTAGCGTCCGCATAGAAGAATTAATCGGCCTCGGGGCGCAAATTCCTCAACGATCGTTTGATCGAGCCGACGTCCCTGGGGTGTGAGCAACACCAGTTCTGCGGGTCTGGCGTCGATCGCTCGGAGCGACTCGACACACCGAACGACAGGCTCGACGCAAATGAGCATGCCAGGTCCTCCCCCATAGGGACGGTCGTCGACCTTGTGGTGTTTCTCATCGGTTGACCAATCCCTGAGGTTGTGAACAGCGATCTCGATGAGCCCTTTGTCGATGGCTTTGGCCAAGAGACTTTGGGTCAAGTATCCGGAGAAGATCTCAGGAAAGAGCGTCACGACATCGATCCGCAGGGAAGCTTGCATAGAACCAGGGGTGAGTGGTGAGTGGTGAGTTCGGGCCTGCTGGCGTGTCGTTGGAATTTGGGAAAGGGTTGCAATCGAGTGGACTTCGAGCCGCAAACGAAAAAAGCGGCCAAGACCATGTCCTGCCGCTTGCTTCTTTTTTTGGGTGCTTCAAGCTTCTCGCTTTGGACCTACTTAAGCCTGAACTTTGGCAGGCTTACTGCGACCCAAGCGTGTGAGTGCTTCTTGTTGAGCGCTCAGGTGCGAGCCGTTCGTACCGTACTTGGCGATCAGGATGCGGACGTTATCGCTAGGTTGAGCACCGACGCTCATCCAGTAGTCGATTCGATCCCCTTTGAGGATCGCTCGAGCGTCGGTCTCACGGCACATCGGGTCGTAGTGACCGAGTTCTTCCAAGACCCGACCGTCGCGAGGGCTACGTTGATCGATGGCGCACAGGCGATAGAAAGGTCGACTTTTGCGGCCCAGCCGCTTCATTCGAATACGTACCGACACAGAGAGTTCTCCAGACACGAAAGGGGGTTCTAAGGGGTGCTAATGATAACGCTTGGATCGTCTCCTGGGGAGAGAAAAATCGGTTCTAAGGCGAAAAAATCGGTCAAACTCGGTTCTTCCCGTCGGTTGCCGGTCGGTTAGTCGCCACGTTTTTTCTTTCGAAGGAGTTTATCGCGTTCTTTTTGGAGTTTTTCGCGTTCCTTCGGGGTCAGACGCTTGCCGGTATTTCCTTTGAGTTTCATTCCCCCTAGGGGGTTCATGGGGTTGTCGGCCATCATTCCTCGCATCTGTTGGAGCATTTTCATTTTGTCTCCTACCGACCCTTGGGTGGCCATGAGCATCATGGGCTTGATCATCTCGAATTGTTTGATCAGGTCGGAGATCTGGCTAGGGTTTGCTCCACAGCCTTTGGCGATTCGGTTTCGTCGCGAGCCATCGATGATTTTTGGGTCTTTGCGTTCTGCGGCGGTCATGGAGTCGACGATACCGGCCAGGCGGGACATTTCCCGTTCGCTGTCGGTATTTGCGAGCATTTTTGAGATTTCGCCCATTCCGGGCATCAGGCTGAGCATTTTGGTCATCAGCCCTGGTTTCCGCATTTTTTGCATCATGTCGCGGAAATCGGCCAGGGTAAAGATCCCTTTCGACATCCGTTCTTCGAGACTTTTGCGTTCCTTTTCGTCGATCAGTCGGTGGGCTTCGCGGGCCACCTCGACGATGTCGCCCATCGAGAGGATACGGCTTGCCATGCCTTCGGGGCGGAACGGTTCGAGGGCATCGAGGTGTTCGCCTGTTCCGATGAATTTGATAGGAACGGAGGTCACGGCCTTGACGCTGATCAGGGCGCCGCCGCGTGCATCGCCGTCAAGCTTGGTCATGATCACGCCGTCGAGGCTGAGCGCATCGTTGAAGGCTTTGGCGCTTTTGACGGCGTCTTGCCCGGTCATCCCGTCGACGACCAGGAGGACTTGGGTCGGCTCGATGGCTCGGTCGATTTGCTTGAGTTGTTCCATCAATTCCGCATCGATGGCCAGTCGACCTGCGGTATCGAGGATGACGACGTTGGCGCCCGCGGCGCGGGCCGCTTCGAGACCCTCACGGCAGACTTTGACGGGGTCCATTTCGCCGGGTTTGCTGAAAACGCCGACGCCGACCTGTTTTCCCAGGACGTGGAGCTGTTCGATCGCCGCAGGGCGTTGGAGGTCGGCTGCGACCAAAAACGGCTTGAGTTTCTGCTCTTTGATCAGGACCGAGAGTTTACCGCAGGTGGTGGTTTTTCCTGAGCCTTGCAGGCCGCACATCATGATCGTGGTCAATTCGCCCCGTTTGAGGGGCAAGCTGCTGTCGACGGGTCCGAGGAGCTTGACGAGCTCTTCGTAGACGATTTTGACGAATTCTTCGTCGGGTTTAAGACTCAGCAGGACCCGGCGGCCTTCTGCAGCGGTTGCGACGTCTTTAACGAATGAACGGACGACATCGATGCTGACGTCGGCTTCGACCAAGGATCGCTCGACCATGGCGATCCCCTCCCGCATATTCGCTTCGGTCAGCTTACCTTTACCTTGGAGGGTCTTAAAGGCGCTCAGTAGGCCATCTTGTAGGGACTGGAACATCGAAATTCCGCAATTTAATGGAAGAAAAGGATTGCTTGGACTCGGTTATAACCCGAATTAGGGATGATACGTGGAGTGGGGTTTTGGGCCTCGGCGGAGAAGATCCGCAGATTGCCCCTGACCGCTAAACTCTTCCTGGAGGTCTCAAATTACCCTAGTTCGCGGTTTTGCCAACGGCGATCCGTGGAACTTTTGCAAATTGGGAATCTCCAAGGAATCGCCTGTCATTGTAGCACCAACGTTGGCCGATGCTTCCGCAAATCGACGAAGTCTAGCAACGACTTCGATTTAGGACAGATAAAGCTTCAGGATGCCCGGTTTGCAATGGCCAGCGACGCAATTAGACTCAGGCACGGTTCGCAGGACCGTTTTTTCGTTTTTTCCCAAGCTCAGGCTCTGTACGAGGTTTCTCGATGAAAACCTTTGGTTTTGGAAGTGGATCTACTTCAGGCAATAGCTCGCATCGCGACAAGTTGCGCAAGAAGCAGTTGGTGCGTAGGTCCGTTTTGGAGTCTCTTGAGACTCGGAACTTGATGACCACCGGCCCGCAGCTCATTGGGGTCCAGCCCAACGAAGGCTCCTTGATCGCCCTGGGCGCAAGCTCGACACCGACGGTTCTGCACACGAGTCCTCGGGAGCTGGTCCTTCGTTTCAACGATGGGGCCGAACTCGATGCGAACTCCTTAGGTGGCATCCAGATCAAGCGTGCCGGTGCCGACGGTGTGCTGAGTGCCGCTTACTTGACAAGCGACCTTGGGACCAACGGCCAAGCCGTCGTCGATTTTAGCGCCTCGCTGCCTGGCCAGCAGGGCAACGGAACGGAGATATTCTTTACGCAGTCCTCGCGGACCGTCGGGCCTGTGGGTAAGCCGGTCAGCTACCCGATCCTGAGTGTCCAGGGCCAGCGCATCAGCATCGATGTGAACATCGCTCCAGCCTTCAAAACTACCGCCAACGATTTGGTCAAGGCGATGAACGAGGACCCTGCGGTCTCGTCGTTGATCGTCACGACCTTGCTCCGAGGATTCGGCACAACGGTCATTGCCGATACGGTCACGACTGGCCAAGTCCTCCCGCTCCTGGGCGCAGGCTCGGCTCGCGCTTCGACGAATTTCAATTCGGGTCTATCGAACCTTCAAGCCGAGTTCGTCTCGACCGGCTCGGCGGCAGCCGCCAATGGCGTTCGTGTCGAATTTACCTCGCGCAGTTTCGACTCACCGGCACCTCCCAATGTTATCGTCAACGGTTCGACCGTTCGGATCGAACTCAACAGCAACCCAAGGGCTTTGACAACTGTCGGTGAAGTGATCGATGCGGTCAACGCTTCGGCCGAAGCCCAACGATTGCTCGTCGCGCGGCTCGTCAGCGGAGATCGCCTGACGCGAATCGGTGGCAACGCGATTACCTATTCGCCTCTGAATCTCGTCGGCGGTGACGATCAGTTGATCACCCCTGCCTACATCGCCTTGGGGGATACCAAGCGAGAAGTCATCATTCGGTTTGCCGAAGCGCTGCCAGACGATGCCTACTTGATCGATATCTTCGGAACCGGTCCTTTTGCCCTGCGAAATGTCGCAGGTTTTGCATTCAACGGCGGGGTCTCGCGAAGCGTTCGGTTCGACTTGGATCTCGGGCCGACGATCCAAGCCGTTGTGCCCCAACCGGTGATCACCACCGGGACGACCAAGCAGCAACTGCGGAACGTCGTTTATGTTTATTTCAATGGCGATAAGCTCAATTCGGCCGAGGCGGTCAAGCCGATTTACTATCAATTGGTCTACACCAATAACACGCTCAATGGTGGCGACGACATCACGTTCCGACCCATCGGAGTCAACTACGATGCGAATCTAAACCGCGTCGCACTGACCTTCGAACGCAACCTCGACGCTCTTGTCGATCCGGCCAACCCCGGTGCTGGGCCTTTGGCCTTGGCCTCGTTGCGGCTGCGGATTGGGAACGACAATTCTGTCAACAACACTGCGGTCACGAGCATCACTCCGGCGAGCGATCCAGGGAGCCGGTTCTCGACAGCGATGGACCTCGGTGGGGGTTGGCTCGCAGGTCCTGGTGCCAAGGCGGCGATCGTCAGCTCCGAGATCAAGAACGCGACTCCTTATACACTCGATTTCCCCGGATCCAACAGTGAGTCGGGCAACCGCGATAATCGCTACCAACACCACGTGACCCGTTCGGATTCCGACGGGATCGAGGTGATCTATTATAACTTCGCCTCCCAATTGGGAACCGCCAACGCGAGCGTACAGCTCAACGCGATCACCGAAATCCAAAGGACCATGGCTCGGCAAGTCGTCAGCCTCTATGAGAAGCATATCGGTGTTCGATTCGTCGAGAGCGATAACCAAGGGTTCACCATCGGCGTCGGGGACATGCAAGTCATCAATCCTTTGACGGCTTTGACCCCTGTGGCTGCCAACCAACCGGGCGATAACATCACATACGCCGCAGGTCCCTTGTTGGCCAATGCGAGCCAATCGGCCGTTGTCATCGATAGCCAAGAGTTCAACACCGCCGACGACAACCTGTTCGGCTCGGAACTTTTCCGTTCGTTCATGCGCGGTATCGGGGTTCTGCTCGGTTTGGGCAACGCCGACGAACTGCCTCAGTCGACGGTCCAAAACAGCAATCCGATCACCGATCCGAACGTCGAGAATGTCTTCCCTGGGAATGCAGACGTGACCCATGGTCAGTACATCTTCCGCCCAGAAGGCAAAGACATCGACCTGTACCGTTTCGTGGTTCCGGATTCCGGAGGTTCGATCTCGGTTCAAGTGATCGCCGAGGGTCAATCGAACTCGAGTTTGCTCGACGCGAGCCTTCGACTCTATCGAAATGAGGGGAGCTCAAGCCAACCGAAGTGGGTGGAACTTGCGGCCAACGAAGATTACTTCAGCCAAGACCCGCGCGTCAGCTTGGACTTTGTCAAGCCTGGCGAATACGTCATCGGCGTGAGTGCCAAGGGGAATTCCAATTACGATCCGACCATCGATGATTCGGGTTTAGGCGGGCGTTCGGAGGGCAGGTACGATTTGCGGATCGACTTTGCACCACCGGCAGCATCGACTCTGACCGATGCGGATTCCGATCCTACCCAGATCGATGGAGATGGCGACGGCAAACCTGGCGGAGTGTTCAACTATTGGTTTGTTCCCACTCGGCCAGATCGTTCGACGACGGCTACGACCGACCGAAGTTCGTACACCATTTGGGTCGATAAGACCGCTCTTGCCAACGGGAACGGAACCCTCGCACAGCCATACAACACCATTTCGCGAGCTTTGACCGAAGCGACCAGTGTGAGCAATGCCGATGCCTCGGGCACCCGCGCCATTACAATCCGCATCTTGGGCAACGCTGCGAATCGAGCTTATGAAATCGGATTCAACCGACTCGGCCAAGCCTTGGCCGACGGCACAACGTTCGATGTTCCAAGGAACGTCAATGTGATGATCGATGCAGGGGCGATCATCAAGATGGGGCGATCGAGGGTCAGTGTCGGAAGTTCGACCGTCTCGGTCAATCGCAGCGGTGGCACGTTGCAGCTCTTGGGTATTCCTGACAGCAAAGTCATCGTCACCTCGATCCACGATACGACAGGGATCGGAGTCAATCCCGATCGCACCCCACCGGCACCATCCCCTGGTGATTGGGGGGGATTGGATTTCCGCAACCGCATCGATGGAAGCGACGCGACCCGGACCGACAAAGAGCGAGCCGGATTGTTCCTCAACGCGTTATACCACGCCGATGTTCGATTCGGCGGGGGCCAAGTCATCGTCGATGGCTTGTCACAAGTCATCACGCCGATCAACATCATCGATTCGCGGCCGACGATCGCCAACAGCCTGATCACACGCAGTGCCGACGCGGCTATCAGTGCCACGCCAAACAGTTTCCGGGAAGACGATTTCCGCGATCCCAAGAGCCAGGCTGCCGGTCTGTTTATTCCCGATTACGATCGGGTTGGCCCAGATATTCATGGAAACCGAGTCGTCAATAACACGATCAACGGGATGTTCATTAAGACCCGCACAGGGGCCTCGCAGACTCTCGAGACGATCACCACTGCGGCCCGCTTCGATGACATCGATATGCCGCATGTTCTAGGTGAGAATTTGGTCATCGCCGGGACCCCGGGTGGTGGAGTCTTGGATGTCGCCTCTCCTCCGACGACCGTCGTTACGGTGGTTCGCTCGGGTTCGGGCAACTTGGCCGTCGGTACTTACAATTACAAGCTGGTGTATGTCGATGCCAGCGGTAACGAAAGCCTCGCATCGATACCTACCGCATCGGTCAGTGTGGTTGCAGGCAGTTCGGTCACCCTCTCAAATCTCCCACCCATCGGTGGGGATTTGCCCTACGTTGGGCGTCGGATCTATCGCAGCGACGCAAACGGCGGAGGAACTTACCGTTTCGTAGCGCAGATCAATGCAATCGCCACGACTTTTGTCGACAACGGTTCAGTATCGGGCAACGCGCTCGTCGAATTGCCAGCCAAGATCCGCTCGCGTCTCGATGGAAGCTTGGTCATGGATCCCGGGATGATCGTCAAGAACCGTGGATCGCGGATCGAGGTTCGAGACGGTGCGAATCTGGTTGCCGAAGGAACCATTGGCTTGCCGGTGATCTTGACCAGTATCAACGATATCCGTTACGGATTTGGCGGGACGTTCGACACCGCGAGCAACAAGGGGGCCACGGCCGCTACGCCGGGCGACTGGGGCGGAGTCTTCGTCGGCCACGGCAGCGAAGCATCGATGGACTACAACCGTATTTCCTACGGAGGTGGGACAACCCGTATCGAGGGGAACTTTGCATCGTTCAACGCGATTGAAGTTCATCAGGCCGATTTCCGTCTTGCGAATTCGCTTGTCGAGTTCAATGCGGCAGGAAACGAAGCCAACGCGACAGATCCGGATCGACTCGGTCGCGGAACGAACGATTCGTCTGCGATTTTTGTTCGAGGTGCTCAGCCTCAAATCCTCAACAACCGAATCAGCGACAATGCGGGTTCTGCGATCAGCATCGACGTCAATTCGTTGATCGAACAAAACTTGGATGACTCTGGGCGCCAAACCGGCGAGTTAGGAACCACCGGGGAGTACTTGGCCAACCAAGGAGCCTTGGTCCGAGGCAATCGCCTGTCTCGCAACGGGATCAACGGCATGTTGGTTCGTGGACAAGAGCTTACCTCGCAATCGGTTTTTGATGACACCGACATCGTGCATGTCGTTTCGAGCACCATCACTTCGGATAACTTGCACACCTACGGTGGATTGCAACTCAAGAGCGATGCGAATCAAAGTTTGGTAGTCAAGTTCGGTGGCGGTTCTACGCTGGCCGGACTCAATGCTACCGGAACGCCCCTTGATCATGCCAACCGCATCGGCGGTAGCATTCAAATCCTCGGGCAACCCGGTTTCCCGGTAATCCTCACATCCATCGGCGATGACACCGTCGGTGCAGGGTTCGGGGTCGATGGCCGACCTGCCTTCGATACCGATAACAACGGAAGCAATTCAACCTCGGGTGAGATCGTCTTACCGTTTGGCCCCGAAGTCGATCGTGGCACCCTCATCGACAACGATGTCGATGTCAACCGCCCTGGCTTTTTCTCCTTCGAGCCAAACGCCGGTGGAGAAGGTAGTTTTGCGACGCGGGGCGGAATTACGGCCCAAGGCAACACGCAGTTGTTCATCGACGAAGCGGTCATCTTTGCGTTCAACAACTACATCGATGTCGGTGGCGATGGAAATGCAATTCGCCTTTCTGCTACAACGATCACCCAACCGCCAACGCTCGTTTCGCCCGACGTGGTCATCAGTCGTGGTACGTTCACAGGCAACAACAATGCCGAGGTCCGCTGGACTGTCGAGTCGAGGTTCAAGAATGGCGTTGCGAAGCTTTTCAACACGCTGACGCTCGATAGCGATTCGCCACTTGGAAATATCCAGTTTATCAACTACCTCGATGAAGACATCGTGTTTCCGAGCGACGACTTTTTGTACTTGACTGGCACCCCAGGGAATCCTGACTTCCGAGCCTATACGATCGACAACGCGGAGCGCGTTGGATTTTCCCACGGTGGGGTTTACAGCCCGGGCATCGATTTGGTCAACGCGACCTATCTTGGGTTCGCAGCCGACGAATTCCGCGATTTGGCCAACATCATCGAAGGAGCTGGCACCACCTACACGCCGGCTGGTAATATCGACCTGACGGATTTGCCACCGATCACCGATCCGGTACTAGGACAAATCTACGGTCTTGCTGACGTGACAACGGCCTTGGCATGGCAAGTCGCTCCGACGGCCAACACGTCGCGCATGACAAGTTTCCTGGAGTTGGTTCCGACAACCATCACCTCGATCGCTTCTCCTGGATCGTGGGCTGGCGTTTCGATGCAGACGTATTCGAACGATCGTAACGTCGGCGTACTTCCCGAGAGAGAATCCTCGCTTGCCAATGCACCCGGCGCCAACGACGATCCGACCAAGGCCCAGTATTTGGGGCAGTTGGCCGGTTCGATCAATAGCGGAGACGAGAACACTCGACTCGGATTCGAGATCCAAGGTGTGATCAACAAGCCCTCGGACGTGGACGTCTACAGCTTCAATGCCTTTGGTGGCACCGAGGTTTGGCTCGATATCGACAAGACCGATGCGAACCTCGACACGGTCGTCGAGCTGATCTCTGCCGACGGAGAGATTCTGGCCCTTTCGGACAATTCGTATCTCGAAGAGATCGATGCGGCAAACAACCCACTCTACAGCAACTTGCCTGGAAACGCAGTAAGGTCGTTGCGAAAAAGTGCACCCACGATTTATCCCCAATCGTCCCGAGGTGAGCCTCGCGACGACTACAGCACCAATGCGAAAGATGCCGGGCTTCGGGTCGTTCTGCCAGGACAAAGCGGCCAACCCTCGCTCTATCACATTCGGGTCCGTTCGAGCAATCAAGTCACCGGACAAGCAGTCGGTACACCGGCATTGAGCAATCCAGCTTCGGTAGGCCAAGGACTCTCTCGGGGTGCATATCAGTTGCAAGTTCGTTTGGGCGAAAACCAAGAGTTCCCAGGAACCTCGGTCGCCTATGCGGACATTCGATTTGCCTCGACTGGATTGACACTCCGAGGGGTGCCACGACACTCTCCGTTGGTCGGAGAAACAGCCGAGATCAACAGCGGCAACAACAACACGTTTGTGACCGCCCAAGAGCTCGGCAATATCCTGACGACCGACCGCAAGACGATCTCCTTGGCCGGCAACATCGATTCGGTCACGGATGTCGACTGGTTTACCTTTACAATCGATTACACGCAGTTGGTCACACCGCTGGCGGAATATCTCTCGACGATTTTTGATCTGGATTATGCCGATGGGATTGGGCGAGCCGACCTCTCGATGTACCTGTTTGCTCCGACGGCCGACGGCTCGAACGCCTCGTTGGTTCGAGTAGGGCTCAATAGCAACATCCTGGATGATCGCCATTCGGCGGTTTCCCAAGCGACCAACTCGGACCTAGGGCGAGGTTCGACCGGAACTCTAGATCCGTACATCGGACCGGTAGAATTGCCCGCTGGCAGGTACTACTTGGCGGTGACCAATCGCACCCAAGTGCCGACGGTCTTGGCAAACCGATTGAGCAATTCGCTCGGCGCGTCGAACCTGCGGATTTTGCCCGTTTCGAGCGGTAGGTTCATTGTCGAAGACCGAGTCGGTGGCGATCAACTCAGCTCGACCGTTCCGCCGATGACTCCGACCTTCCTGGACATGCAATCGAGGATCGAGTACAGCTTGGGTGATGTGCCGCTGTATGTCAGCGCCTCGTCTGCATTGGGCACCCAATATTATATCGCCAACTCCTTTACCGGTCAGCTTCCAAACGACGTGGGAATTGCTCCCCAGTTCATGAAGGACACCTTCATTCGACCCAACGGGGATTTGCGTGGGTTCCAAACCCCGAGCAACGATTTGTTCAACTACGTTCTGGTCAATCCAGGGACCGCCGCGACGCGTGTTCAAGGAGCGTTCAACTTCACGGTTCGAGGTTTGGACACCGCTGGGGAATTGTCGGACACGGCAGCCCCGTTCGATTCCGAAGCCTACACGGTCATGGATATCCGAGATCAGACGGGGACCGAAGCCGAATTCGGATTCTTGGTCGCCAACCGGAACCGGACTGCTAACTTTGCCGCAGCCAACCGTGGCGTGAGCTACTTTGATAACGTCCTGTATCGATTCGATCCGAACACCGGGGCAGGTATCAGCGCTCCGGCACTGGACAATCAATTCAACATTCCGATCACCGGGGCTCCCGACTTGATCCTCGGAGCCGGTACCGATATCACCGAACGCGGTTTTATCCAAACCAATGCGGCCGCAGGCACGACATCGACGGCTTTTGCCGTGACCGAAGCGACCGAGTCGATCGCCAACTCGGTCCGATCGTTGATCAACGACGGAGACACCGTGACGCTCCGCCTGTCGACGAACCAAAACGTGATCATCGAGTTCAACGCTGGACCTGAACTGCAACTGAATCTCGATCCGGTCAATTTCCCGAATCGAGTTCTCCGCGATGGGGATCAATTCACCATCGATGGTGTTGTTTATCAAATCACCACCGGAGTGACGCCTGTCCCGACACCAGGTGTTCGAACCGTCTTTTACCAGACCAGCATGAACAACGCCCAGTTCGCTGCCGCAGTGGCCAATTCAGTGCCGCTGGGAATCGAAGTTGGCTTTGAAGGCAACCGGCTGAATTTTGCCGGAGCATTGGTAGGCAACTTTGCTACGTTAGTCAACCGCGGAGTCGCGGTCGATCAGCAAACCAACGGAACGATTGGTAGCGGACGCATCGGCGTGAACTTTTTGGCCAGCGATACGGCGGAGGCCATCGCAACGCGGGTCGTTCAAGCGATCAACACCTCAGGCTTCCCAGGACTCTCGGCAGTCGAGAGCGGAATCAATCGCAACGAAGTGACGGTCCTTGGTGCGACGGTGACCTCGACGACCGGATCCTCGCGACGCATCGGTATCGCCCCTGGCGGTGTTGTTCGAGGTGTCGCAGGGATCGATGGAAACCTCTATGCAGTCAGCGACGCGGGCGGATTGTTCCGTGTCTCCCGCGGTGAGCTCTTTAGCAATCGCGCTGGGGCTATCGGAACGTTTGTTGCTTCGTCCTACCAGTTGACCGGATTGCAATTCACGGGACTGACCGCCGGACCTCGCAACGTAGCCAACGGGGCCTACTCGAACCTGCTGTTTGGCTCGACCGTCGGCGGCCGGATTTACGCGTTTGACACCAACGGGATCTTGCAACCGGTCTTTGCCAACGGATCGACCTTTGTCGATACAGCTAGTTCCGGTTTCGATGGATTGGCCTTTTCGAACCTTGATTACAACCTGTGGCACCAAACCACACGGCGATCGGCCAATCCGGGCCACGGTATCTCCGCGGATATCGAGGGGAACACCGCAGGACTCGGTGGAACGAGTTGGTACTTCGGGTACGAAGATCTCGGGCACAGCAACGCGAACTTCAACACCGGTACGAATCCACTGGCCCAACCGCGAGCCTTTGGTGAGGCTCTAGAGAATACGTACAACTTCCCTGGTGGAGCAACCGGGGTTATGGAGAGCAAGACCTTCTCGCTCGAGAACCTGACTGAAGCCGACTTACCGACCCTCTACTTCAGCTACTTCTTGGCCACCGAAGACGCAGCCTCGAGCCTCGTCAATAACACCTTCAATCCGATGCGGGACTCGTTCCGAGTCTACGCTGCGGGCGACGATAACACATGGATCCAATTGGCGACGAACAACGCCTCGGAAACAGCGGTCGAAACGTTGGTCGATAATGTGCCCAGCCCGGTAGGTCCAAACTCCTTGCCCGGACAAGCCGTGGCACCTCCGGGGACCTCGTGGCGACAAGCCCGAGTCTCTCTGGCCCAGTTGGCCGGCGACCGTCAAGTGCGATTGCGATTTGAGTTCAGCACAGCCGGCGGCTTAGGCTTCAACAGCTTCGGTAGCCGAGGACCTGAGTTGCGAACCGTATCGGCGAGCGAACTTCGAGATGGGCAAACCTTCAGCGTCGGCGGCAGAACCTTTGAAATTGAGATGGGACCGACATTGGTCTTCCCATCCGGCGTCGGGATCCGCTCCGGAGAGACCATCTCTCTGAGAGGAACAACGTTTGTGTTCTGGGATGGTACCGGCACGAGTCCTAGCGGAAACGTGATCCGTTATTCGACGAGCGATTCTCCATCGCAAATCGCCCAGAAAGTGCTCGCGTCCCTGAACGCTGCGACTTATGTGCCCAAGGCTTTATCGGCAAATATTTTGGAACCGCAGGCCCGCTCGGAAGTCTTCCGCACCGCCGTGAAGACCACCATTGTCGCTGGTGAACTGACCCGATGGACCGCCACCGGCGCGATCGGGGATTTTGTTCTGCAACCGGGCGAACAACCCGATGCGGTACGTGCCGATGTGGACATGATTGAGTTCCAAGCCGACGAAGGGACAACGATCGATCTTGCCGTCTCGGCAAGCCTCGTCGGCTCGCCTCTGAATCCCCGCGTCCGACTTTTTGATTCCTTAGGAAATGAACTAGCCCGTGCATCGACTGCCACCCAGCTTGACGTGGCGCTAACGCATACGTTCGCCAAGTCCGGAACTTACTACTTCGGCATCAGCAACTCGGGTATCAACGAGTACAGCCCGCTGCTTTCAACCGGCAGGACTTCCTCCGGTCCGACTGGCCAGTACCAAGTGACCTTGGATATCTCGCCGAGGTTCAATCCAAGCCTCAATGGAAACCGATTGCAGCTCGATGGCATCAGCGATTTGGTCGTCGGTCCAAACTCCAACATCCGAACCGACGGAGCTTATGGATCGGCCAACAGCTCGAACGTGTCGATTAACATTCTGCAGAACATGACGGCCGACGAAGTAGCGGCTGCCGTTGCAGAAGCCTTCGAGGAGAACCTAGCTCCTGGACTCGATGCCTTTGCTACGTTCCGCCGAAATACCAACGCGATCGATCTGACCGGAGTAACTGTAGGCGATGCCGGTCCGTTTGAAGTCAATGGCCGTCGTGATGGAGATGAGTTCTCCGAGTATGTTCTCGGGCGATTGCACCCTGCGACCCGATCGCAGAACAACAACTTCGAGGGACTCTATCTCGATGATTTCATCATCGGACTTGCCGAAAGAGGAGAATCGGTTTCCAACGCTCCACCCGATACGACCTTTACCACCGTCCCGGGCAGCGGAAGCGAGATCCTCGTTGGGCCTTATCAAGTCGAGATACGCGGAGGTTCCGAATACGGCCAGCCCCTTTCGACTCGCACGACCAACAACGGTGGCAACAACAACCCGAACAACTTGAGCGTCAATGAGCGCATTCGCTTGACCCAAGCTTTCGATCCGAACCAAGCCTTAAGCGGCGCAGTCGAACTTCGGTTCAATGACGCTTCGAGTATCACCGACGGAGAGACGATCACCGTCAGCGATGGCAACAACTCGATCACCTTTGAATTCGACGATATTTCGATCCCTAGCGGTCAATCAGGTAGTGGAGTGCGTCCAGGCAACTTCCCGATCCCTTACGATCCTGTCGCTGGTGAATCCGCTCAAATCATTGCAGCTCGTTTCCGAGACGCTGTGAATTCCCCAGGCGTGCAAAGCGTCCTGAAAACCAGTGCCCTGGGCGTCGATGGCAGCTCGAGTGGATCGAACACCCGCGACCTGTTCCTGCTCGGATCGGTCACCGTAAATGTTGGACCATCGGTAGGTTACCTCGTCACGCGTAGCCCTCAGGTTCGATTCAAGGATTCGTCGAGCCTTTCGGACGGATTGTCCTTCACGATCACTGACGGCAACAATACGGTCCGACTCGAGTTCGATGATTCGACCCTTCTGCCGCTGGATCCTGGATTTGGCGTAAGCCAAGGCAGTGTGGCGATTCCTTTCGACCCGAACGTCTCGCTCACGAGCGTCCAAGTCGCAGCGTTGGTCCTGAGTGTCATCAACTCGCCGGTCGTTCAATCCCAAATCCGCGTGGTGGCATTCCCTGTTTCCGGGCTAGGTGGGCAACCCTCGGATGCGATCTTGATCTCGGGTGCGACTGGGGTTTCGATTCCATCGGCCGTTGGAAATGTATTGACGACGAACCTCGAAGGAGACCGCAATACACCGCGTGACCAAGGCCAAGTGCTTATCGAAAACTCACGCATCTCGTTCTCCTCGGGCTTCGGGGTCGTCATGACTGCAGACGTCCGCGATCCGGTTTCGGGTGCACCGAACCCGGGCTCGGTGCGAAATACGCTGACGATCAACAACCAGCGATTGATCCCCGGAGCGGTAATGGTCAACAATGAGCTCATCAGCAACATCGGTGGTGGTATCGATCTTGGGGGCGACCCGCTCAACGGACCAAACGATGTTCCCGCATCGGTTCCGTTCGCACGGATCGTCAACAACACGATCTTCGGTGGATCGGTCACGCGTGTGGACGCTCAACCAGCAACATCGATTTTGGGTGACTTCTATGCCAACGGAGCCCTGAGCTTCGGCGATGTCGCTCCAGCGAACCTGTACAACCCAAGGGCCGGAGGCGGTCCAGTACCAATCGCAGGCTTGCAAGTCCCAGGCAACGCGGTCGGAGCCCCAGACTACAGCGGAATCGGTGAGCCGATTCCTGGCCAAGGGGCAGTGTCGCTCGGTCGCGGTGGTGTGCTGGTCGTCCAGTTTACAGACAACTTCTTGACCGGTTCGAACGACGTTCGACCTGACTTGGCTGTCTACGAAGTCGGCCTGCCGGAACTCGTCCGAGTCGAGGTGTCGGCAGACGGGGTCAACTACACTTCCGTAGGAACCGCCTCGTTCAGCAATCGTTACATCGATCTGGATCAGTTCGGGTTCAACACGCTCAGCCAATTGCAGTTCGTACGATTGACCGATGAACCGGGCGATGGACCAACCAGCGGTGACTCCGTCGGTGCTGACATCGACGCGGTGGGGGCTCTATCGAGCCGCCCTGGCTTGCGTTTCGGTACCTCGGGAACCGGGATCCGTGTCGGTGCCAACGCTAGCCCGACGTTGCTCAACAACATTATCTCCAATAGCACGACTGGAATTTCGGTCGCCAATACCAGCACCTCGACGGTCATCGGCGGAACGCTTTACCAACGAAACACAACGAATGCCACCGGGGTGACCGTAGGTCAATTCCCGATCCAAGTTGGATCTTCCGTACCGCTCTTTACCGATGCGGTCGATGGAAATCTTTACCCTGTCCCCGGATCGGCAGCCATCGACTCATCGATCGACTCTTTGGTCGACCGAGCCGCACTGCTGGCCGTCAAGCAACCGCTCGGATTGGCTCCCTCGCCGATCATCGCTCCTGCGATCGACATCACCGGTGCTTTGCGTACCGATGATCCGAATGTGGTCGCTCCTCCGGGACTCGGCGAGTCGGTCTTCAAGGACCGAGGTGCATCCGACCGCTCCGACTTCACCGGTCCTGCGGTTCTGTCCCTCTTCCCACGCGACAATGACACATTGGGTGCCGATTCGAACCCAACCCCTGGAATCATCGAATTGGTCAGCGATTCGCTCGCTTACTTCGACCTGCAGGTTTTGGACACCTCGGCATTGGATTTCAACGCCCAAGGCACCGGCGTCGACAGCAAGACCGTCACTCGCAACTCGTTGATCATCGCCAAGAACGGCAAAACCTTGATCGAAGGTCAAGACTACCGATTCGGATACGATTCTACGAGCAACATTATTCGCTTGACCCCACTTTCGGGGCTCTGGGAAAGCGGTGCGGCTTACACCATCCGCTTTGTCAACACCAACGAGAACTTGATCCAAGCGATCGAACCTCGGTCGCTTATCGATGGAACGACCTACACGATCATCGATGCGGAACTTCAACCTCACTACTTCGAGGTCGAGACGGGCATCGTCCTGCGAGTCCCCTCGAGTGCCGATAACTTCTCGAATACCGTTATCGATGGAACGACCTTCCAAGTCGACGACGGATTCCGCAGAGTGACGTTCGAGTTCGACAACAACGACACGTTTGTCACCGGAAATACCCCGATCCGATTCTCGAATTCCGATCTGCCAGCGATCCTGGCTCAGAATATCGTCACGGCGATCAACTCGGCCAATTTGAACCTTACGATCAAATCGATCGGCAATGGCGAAATGCAGATCCTCGGCAGCAACTTGATCCAGTTCGTTCCAGCAACGAGCCGGATCACCGCAACGGGCAGGACCGGAACGACTCCGATCTACGGATTGAAGATTCCCACGAACAACGGGGCCCCTGAAGGAATTTTCGACGGACAAACCTTCTCGATCCAGTCAGGCGCTCGCTCGGTCGTCTTCGAACTCGATGGGAACGGAACCGTTGGGCTCAACAATGTCGCTGTACCGCTCAATACCGCATCGGCCGACCAACAAGCAGCACTCATTGTCGCAGCGATCAACGCTTCGGGACTAGGTCTCAACGCGACGTTCTCCGCTGGTGGAATGATTGCAGTAGGCACTCAAAGCGATTTGCGAATTATCACTAGTGGTGGACTTCAAGTCGTCGGTGTTCCAGGCCGCGAGGTTACCACTCCGATTGTCTTTGACCTCAGCGAAGTAAAGGCCGCCTCGCAAGTCGCGACGATCATCGGGGAAGTGCTCGAACAAGCCAACATGCCTGGAGTCGAAATCACCGTATTGGGTGATCAGATCTTCATCGAAGGCAGCCTTGGTGTCGGTGGATTGGGAACCCAGGTCGTCTCGGGGATCCGAGACAGGGCCGGCAACCCAATGCGTGCGACCGAACTCAACGGCGATACACTCGTGACGATCTTCCTAGGAGAGGGCTTCGATTACGGAGATGCACCCGATCCGAGTTACTCGAGCTTGCGTGAAAGCAATGGTCCTCGACACAAGGTCGTCGAAGGCTTCTCGCTCGGATTGACCAATACGGCCGATCCTGATGCTAAGGTGCCCGATCAAGATCAAGACGACGGATTGATCTTCAATGCGATCGTTTCAGGCTTCAGCGGTTCGTTCCAGTTCAGCGTTCAAGGAGTCTCGATCGCACGGCCGGCCTACGTCGGTGCTTGGATCGACTTCAACGGAAACGGCGCTTTCGATTCGAGTGAAAGGATCAATATCCCAGGTCGGATCGTCAACGGACTGAACACTGCGGTGAACTTCACAGTTCCTTCCGGATCTATCACCGACCGTCCCGTCGCAGCACGGTTCCGATTGAGTAGCGATCAAGCGGCCGTCGGCTCGCCTTTGGGTGAGGCAATCGATGGTGAAGTGGAAGATTGGATGATCACCATCGGTGCGAATCCTTACACCAACCCCACCAATCGCTTCGATGTCACTGGAGACGGGTTCGTATCGCCGATCGACGTGTTGCAAATCGTCAACTACATCAACGCTGGACTTCCGACCCGTCCACCGTTGCCGCCCGTGGCCGTACCTCCTTATTTGGATGTCAATGGCGATGGGTTCATCAACTCCTTGGACGTTCTGAACGTGATCGACTTCATCAACTCGAACCTCAATGGAGGTCGCGGTGGCGAGGGCGAGGGTCTAAGTGCAGATGCGTCGGATCTATGGATTCCCGCAGAGGCTCTGGATGCAAGGGGAGCGGCTCTGGCCGTCTCGACGATCAGCTCAAGCAGCCTTTCCAATACCGGATCCTCGGGTTCGGTCGCTTGGACGAAGTCGACGGTTCGCAGCAGCGATCTTGCGATGGCCAGCTACTTCAGCTCAAGCCTCCTGAACAGCCCTATCGATGATTCGGACGATCTGTTCGATTCGACCGCACGTTCTGTCTCGACGAGAGATTCATTCGACGATCGGCTCGATTCGGCCTTGAGCCAAGATCTCGACGATATCCTCGGCCTGTAAAATCGAGGCTCAAGGTCACCTTGAGAAGTAACCCTGCTGCCGGAGTCGATCCGGTGGCAGGTTGTTGGCTCTAGGCGCAGCAAACTTGCTTTCGATGGATCGGTGCTGACTATCCCTTGAGGACGCTTTCAAGCCGATCGATGTTGGCCTCGATGCAGAACTTGGATTCGACCAAGGAACGGCCGGCCTTGCCCATGCGGTGCCTTAGGTCTGTATCGAGAAGCAGTGTCCTTAAGGATTCGAACCATTGGTCCTCATGGCTCGCGGCAAACCCCACGGTGTTGTCTTGGAGGATCATCGCATTGACCCCGATGGGGCTGGCGACCGCAGGGATCCCGATCGACATGTACTGAACGAGTTTCGTGGCGGCTTTGTAGCGCATCCAGTCTTGGTCGGCCGGCAAGGGCATGAGCCCGATATCCATTTCATGCAACCGTTGGATTTCGACATCCGGGCTCCAGGTTTCGAAGCGCAGGTCGATTCCCTCCAGATCGATCGTGCGGAGCGGATCGGAGGTGTTCGAGACGATCAAAAGCGTGAATGCATGTTCCCGAGCTAAGCGACGCAGGGCAGGGGCGCAGTGGGCAAGAAACGGGAGGTTCGAGGGGGTTCCCATCCAGCCGATGATCGGTTTTTTCGTCGAACTCTTGGGGTGTTCTCGCAGGCGATAGCGTTCGAGGGAGACGCAGGTGGGGATTTCGGTAATTTTCGAATGGTATTGAGCAACATAGTCATACAAAGGCTGGTTGCTCACGACGACATGATCGCTCATTTCGATCAACTGGCGTGTTTTGTCTGGGAATTGCAGGAAAATCGCATCGTCAACATCGAGAACGAGCCGAGGCGTGAGCTTTCGGAACCAGCCGTCGAGCCACAGGCTCTGGTCATGGAACACACCGCGTTCGAGGTAGATCGTATCGGGGCAAAACCATCGTGCCTGAGAGTATTGCAACAATCGATTCGCCCTTTTGAGCTGATAGCTCAGTCGCCATCCGATCGCTGGGATGAAATCATAGACACTTGGGTAACTGGTCCAGATTCGACAGCGGTGTCCGCGCTTCGTGAGAGGATTCTCATAGAGGTAAAAGCGAAAGCGGGTCGAGGGGACGTTGGCTCCAAGGGTGACAAAACCGAATCGCATCTTAGCTGTGCATTCTTGGTAGCGGGTGGCCAGTATCGATGATAGCCGACTCTGCAAGAGCCAAGATCTCATCGAGGTTTTCGTCGACTTGTCGAAGCCACCTGGCTTGCGATTCGCTCTTGAGGTGGAGCATTAGGTTACTCCGGCTTTTGTTGCTTGGGCGATTTCTCTTGAGGTTCAGCCCCCATGAACATCAAGTGCTGCCAAGGCAGACGGTCGTACTCTTTGACCAAGCCCATCTTATTGGCTTGGTACTCTTTGAGGATTTGTTTCTTGGTCATTTTGTGTTCGGGTTTGATCGGGACCTGCGGGTCCTCGCCTCGAAATTCGACCAGAGCGATGCGACCGTTTGGCTTAAGGCTTTCTCGCATGGAGGTGAGCATTTCGACGGGATTCGAAAACTCGTGATAGACGTCGACCATCAGGATCAGGTCGATCTTGCCGGTCGGTAGTTTTGGGTCGTGCGGCAGTCCCAGAATCATCTCGACGTTTTTAAGGTTGTTGCGCTCGCAACGCCGAGAGAGTTCCTGGAGCATTTCCGGTTGGATGTCGACGGCGATGACCTTGCCTGTCGGTCCGACCCGTTTGGCCAACTCCATGGTGTAGTAGCCATCCCCACACCCCATATCACAGACGGTCATACCAGGTTGTACATCGAGCTGCTCGAGCATCTCCTCGGGGTTCTCTTCTTGGATTCGTTCGGGTCGGTTGAGCCAAGGGATTCCGTGATAGCTCATTGGGATCGCGATCCGGCGTCCGAGGTATTTGGTCAGCGGTTTAGGCTCCTCGGTGGTCTTGACCGCACTGTCTTGGGCCGTGCAGACGCTCGGCGGATCGGCAACAAAGAGCGTACCGAGAAATGCAATCGAGCCAAAGGCCAAGAGCCTCTTAAGGGTGAGTCTATTCGGGAGGCTTTTAAGCATCCAAAGCATCGTCGAGCGAGATTTGAGCATCGTCGATATTCTCCAAAGTGATAGGTTGAAAGCTGGAATGTTTGGATGATTCTAGGTAAGCATCGAGAATGATGTGAGCTGCTATTTTATCGAGTTGTTTTTTTCGCTGTTTGTGGGTCAGGTTCAATTCTCGAAGCAATCGGGTCGCTAGGGCCGTCGTAAAGCGTTCATCGATGAAGCGGACCGGGCGAGCCGTCGTGCTGATCAGCCATTTGGAAAAATCCCGGACCTCGCGCGCCTTGGCACTATCGCGTCCGTCGCAATGTAAAGGCAAACCGACGACCCAGCCGGCGATCTGGTTTTCGCGCGTGAGCTGTTGGAAGTGCTTGACTTCGATGGCTGGGGCTTTGCGTTGGAAGGTCTCCAGTGGGCTTGTCCAGGTCCGGCTCGGATCGCATAACGAGATCCCGATCCGGACGGTCCCAAAGTCGATTCCGGCAAGCCGCCCTGAGTCAGGCCAAGGCAAATCGTAGGGGTTAATCTCTCCCAAAATGGCTACTTTCCGCAGTTTGACTTGATTCGATTGTCGAACTTCTGCTAACTCTAGCTTACCGAGATTGGCAAAGATTGTCGATTAAACCGGATAGGACGCTTCAGTATAGCGGCCCGAATAGCCAGAATCCGCCGACCAACGGTGGGAAGAAAGCCGCCAAGGAGTTGTGCAAGACCATGCAAAAAAAATATTGGGGACCGTTGCAAGCGTCGCGTTGGATGCTCCTCGGAGGATTGGCCTTGAGCGGCTTTGAAACCAACCAAGCCTTGGCCCAGACCCAGGATTCCTATGGATACAACGAAGCCGAACAGATGCTCACTCTCAACTCAGGCGAGCTTCGCGACCAATTGATGTATGGACTCCGCGTCGCTTTCCCTGAGCAGGAAGCGTTTGTGGACCAAGTCATCGCGAAGGTCGACCGGGGTGAAATCTCACGGGCGATGGTCAACGTCGTGTACGTTTGGTCCAAAAAACGCAAACCGAAGATTCCTTTTCCTTACTTCGAATATGTGATGCGAATCTTGGCCGAGCAGCGCGGCGTATTTTTCGAGTAAGCCCCGGCGTCGGACTTTGGCACAGACACATGCACCCTGGGCGGATCGAGCGTAGAATAGGGATCCAGAACTATTCGTCGTTTTGTTTTCTCCAGAGGCCTAGCTCCAATGGGCCCAGCAAGATCGGTGCGCGCGGTGATGTTCTCGAAGAGACCAGTTCGTTCGGGCCTTGAGATAGGTTCGATCCAGTCAATCTGCTTAATCCAGTTAACCCTGTTGGCTCTTGTTGGAGCCCAAGCGACCTCGACGCGATTGGCCCTTGCGCAGGAGACTTCGCAGGAGACTTCGCAGGAGAATCAGGGCAGAACTAGGCCTGGCTCGTCGGCAAGCAATGGACCGATCGCCGACTTGACCGATGGAGTGATCGACAATCGGCGCATCTACAACACCTTCGTCAATCGCGGTCGACGGCTCCTATCGAGCGACTTCCCAAGCGAAGGCTTGCCAGAGAATACCGATTCGCCAGCAGGCGAGAAGTTCCGGCTGATGCTCAAGCGTGCTCCGAACCGTACTCCAAACCGCATGGAGCTCGGTTTGCTCGAGACCTCCGAGATAAAGCCCGAGGATCTCCACGATCGGCTCCGAAGAGCATCGATGATGATCGGAACGTTGTACGATTGTGGGAGATGCAAGAACTTGCACGGCAATATCTCTGGGGGGGTGATCATCGGCGAGAATGGTCTGGTTTTGACCAACTACCACGTTTTGGACCGTAAGCCGGACGAGAAAGTCCAAGGGTTCGTCGCGATGGATTATCAGGGGCGTTGTTTTGCGATCGCCGAGGTACTAGCCGCTTGGGAATCGGCCGATGTGGTTCTGATTCGACTTGAGAACACCTCGACGAAGTTCGAGCCAGTTCGCTTGGCTTCATCGAATCCCAAACCGCTGACCGATGTGGTGGTCATGAGCCATCCGCACAACGAGTTCTATGTGGTAACGACGGGGTTTGCGAGTCGATTGACCAAGCCGACGATGGAGGGGGATTCGAACACTTGGTTGGAGATCACCGCGGAGTTCTCGGGAGGTTCAAGTGGTTCAGGGGTTTTCAACACCCAAGGGGAGTTAGTGGGTTTGGTCTCTCGCATCCATCCGATGTTTCGCGAGCAGGAGAAATCCTCAGCGGCACGCGCCGCGGGTGAAGATCGCTCGGCAGGAGTTGGCCAAGGCCGAGAACCAGGAGCAGGCCGCCAGTACTATCCCGAACAGATCCTTCGACGATGTGTACCGATCGAATCGATTCACAAGCTTCTTTCGACCCGATAAGTACTTGGCGATCTATTCATAGGTTAGGGCCAATTTTATCGGCCATTTTAAAGAGCCATTTTTAGTGGCCAATCGAGCAGTACATGAGTGTGACGATAGAGCAGATTCATCAGGCCCAGCAGATACTCGCCGAGCACATGACCCCGGCGCCGCTGGTGCGATCCTACGCGCTTGAACGAGAGCTGAAGCTTCGGGGCGATCGGCGTGTCTGGATCAAGGACTATGGATGGACTCCAGTCGGTTCGTTCAAGCTCATGGGGGCGTTGTACTGGATGTCGCAGCATGCACAGGGGCTCAATGGTCGCCCCGTCGCGGCGCACTCCTCGGGCAATTTTGCTTCAGGACTTTCGTATGCCGGGAATCGATTCGCAGCCAGAGTGATCATTGTCATGCCCGAATCGGCTCCGAGGATCAAGTTCGAGAATACAAGGCGTTACGGTGCTGAAGTCAGGACTTATGACATCACCACCGACCATAAGACTGGGGTTCGCGATCGGTTGGCCAAGGAGATTTCGGAGCAGGAGCGAGCCTTGCAAGCATCGCCCTACGACGATCCTTACGTGATCGCGGGAAACGGGGTAGGGGGGCTTGAGATTGTCCAAGCATTAAAGAGTCAGGGACGCAAGCTTTCGCATTTCGTGTGCGCTGTCAGTGGAGGCGGCTTGATGGCAGGTCATGCATTGGCCATCGCAGATGGTTTTCCTGAGGCGAGAATCCTGGGGGTCGAGCCAGACCAAGCGGACGATTTCCGCCAGTCGCGAATCGAGGGACGAAGAGTCCGATTGCCCAAGCCGACGAGTATTTGCGATGGGCTACTATCCTACGATGTAGGCGAGCACAATTGGCCGATTTTGGAGCGGCTTGTCAGTGACTCGGTCGTCTGTAGCGACGAACAGACCAAGCGAGCGATGGCTTGGCTGTACCAGTCCCATGGGCTCAGGACCGAGCCCTCGGGGGCTATTACCACCGCGGCACTCTTGGAAGGAAAAATCTCGCTCGATGTCCAGAGCCCTAGCGGTCAGTTAGGTTCTGGCCAAGGCCAAGAGGGAGACATTGTTGTAGTGCTAAGCGGCAGGAACATCGACGAAGAGGTCTTCACCAAATACCTGAAGGATGTTGCTTAACGATTTGTCTTTCTCAGGGTCCTGAGGGCTCGTTTGACGATGTACTTCGTCTGCTCGGTCGGGGATTCTCTTGCCCATCGATGCGTGATGTCGAGAACCCAATCCGGCGAGTACTTGCTCGCGTCGTTGAGCCAATTGGCAACAGAGTTTCGCACGTAAAGAGACTCGTCAGACCGAAGGGGTTCGAGCACTTCGATCCCTAGGTGGGGTTCCTTCTTGAGCCTATCGATATGGGTGCACCATACTCCACAGGGGCGAGTGATTTCGCTCGCATAGCGACGCATTCGATCGTTGCGACTACCAGTCCATGGAATCAACTTGGAAATGGCGTTTTCGGGGTCTTGGGCGACGTATGCCCGCAGAGCCATCCAAGCTATTTCTCGCGTGCCAGGATTGGGGTTGATCGCAAAGGGCTTGATCCAAGCAAGCCTGCGGGCAAAAGTCATCGATTCCCAATGACCGACGATCAGTGCCCCCCACTCCCGGACGACATCGCTCTTGTGTTGCTCTAGGGACTTGAAACGCTCATCGTTCGGCGAGATGATCGTGGCAAGTTCGATTGCAATGCGTTTGGAGAGTTGAAGCGGGGAGAGCGGTTCGCGATCCTCGATCAAGGCTCGCAAGGTCGCACTCAGATCGATGTTCAGCTCGACGCTCAGTACGCCCAGAAGAATCCTTCGATCGACCGACAACCATTCGACGAGGTTTTTCGATTCGATCCAGCCACGGGACAGAGCATCTAGCACATCGGCGGGTATCTCCCGCTGACGAAGTGCAGGGGAACGCTGCGCAAGCTCACCGATTTCCGCGTGGGTTTTATTAGGATCCACCGAAGGCTTTGACAAGCATGGACGTCAAACCCGTGGAGTAGTCGGTCTGTCCGTCCCACGCCCATAGGTTTCGGATGATATCGGTCGTCAGGATACCGCACAATCCCATGAGAACCAGAACCAAAGCGAGCATACCGACCCAGAAACCTGAATACGGGGTTTCGGCAGGTCCTCGCATGCCGTAAGCGGCTCCGGCGCCCACTGCCGCTGCTGCTGCTGCACCTCCTAAGTCATCGGCACCAAAGCCGCCATCGATGCCTTCTTCTTGAATCGCTCCATCGATGCCAGCTCCATCGGGAAGACCGATGCCATCGCCGAAGCTCTCGGAGTCGACCAGCTCGATGACTTGGGAGCCGCTATCATCGTCGGCCTCGACGCTCGAGGGGGTCAATTGAAATTCCTCGTTTTGGTCGACCAAAGCTCCGCCGATCCCGCTGGCGTTGCTGAGGGAACTGATCTTGGAACTCGACGGATCGGCCGCCAGTTCAGCACCCAGGTCCAGCCCTGAGATTCCGGTGCCCGCAAGGTCCAATGGTTCGTCTTCGAGCGAAAGGCCACTGTCCGATGGGCTCATCAGATTGATCCCGCTCTCGCTACCGATTCCGATGGCCGAATCAGAACCCAGGACCAGTTCGTCTTCGTCATCGCCCGAAAGTTCCAGGTCGCTTCCGATACCTTTGGAGCCTTTGGCACCCGAGGTGACTCCCAGGTCCGAGCCAAGAACATTCGAGCCACGAGCTTTTTCTTTGGTCGCCAGATCCAAGCCGCTTGCACCAGAGGGTTCCGCGAGTTTCAGGTCGTCGTCACCGAGTTCGATATCGCTACCTTCTCCTGAGAGTTTCAGGTCCGAGGAAGCGGCCTCTTGGTTGGCTGGCTTGCCTTTGCCTGTGTTCGTTCGGTTGACGAGTTTCACGCCGCTGTCGCTTCGAGGGTCTGGGATCAGTGCCACGTCGCTAGGCTCTGCGTCTTCACCCGCGAGTCGCAAATCAGAACCCAATGCGACGTCAGATCCCAACGACAGTTGGTCTTCCCCGCCGGCGATGTCGTCGCGTTCATCAACGACACGATCGATTTCCTCCTGCTTGAATTTCCAACTCGCACCATCTCGGTACCCAAATATCTGACCCTTGGAACGCATCTCCACCAACGCATCGGTGGAAACTCCAAGAATTTTTGCTGCTTCTTCCAGGGATACGTAGTTGGCCATTCCCGAACCTATTCCAGAGCAGATGAACGATGAACCGACAAAAGCGTCGTTGAGGTCGACGCAATCGTTAAGATTTTAACTAACAATCCGCGGCAAGCCGAAGAAAAACTGTAGAAGATTTTCGAGTTGTTGGACGGTATTTCGTTTCAAAAAAAACCGTCATCCTAGCGGATTGACCAAGATTCCCGGATTTGGCCATGGTCAATCGGAATCGCCGTAGCGATCGGAACCCCAGCGGACCCGGATCTTGGACCCAAAATCGGGAATTCCAGGATTCCAGGGTTGTCCTAGGGAATCCAGGAGCCTAGAGAATCGAGGAGCAGTTAGAGACGTATTTCGACAAAAAGGACTGGACAAAATCGTTGGGTCTAGCAATCATTTGGGGTTTAGCCAGGCCGAGAGGGCCAGCGGTGTCTTTCCAGTCAGGAGTTTGAAACGTGCCGAATATTCAGAGTGCCAAGAAGCGTCTGCGTCAATCGCTAGTTCGACGGGGTCGCAACCGATCGGCAAAATCGACAATCAAGACAGCCATCAAAAGGTTGCAGGCGAGTGTCCAGGCCAAGGAATTCGATGCAGCACGTGCCCAGTTGACCTCCCTCTCGAAGCTTTTGGACCAAACAGCGTCCAAGGGGATCATTCATTCGAACAAGGCTTCGCGGACCAAGAGTCGATTGAGTCACTTCGTCAAGAAAGCGGCGGCCGCCTAGTTTTCAAGGGATGACCGACGGTTTTGCCCCCTCTTGTTTCAGACGACAAGCCCAGCGATTGCTGGGTTTTTTCGTTGGTACCCGCGTTCCCGTTTTTCTGAATGTGCACAGAGGTCCGTTTCTTCCGGCGGGACGGTGATTCAAACCGCGCGACTTGAGGATTTCATTGCTGCAACCAGGGGGGCTTGGGTCGAAGAAGATAGACCGGATGGTCTGTTTTGTTTCCCCGAAGGTCCCAGATAAATCATGAAAATGGATCGCAATCGCTACTTCATGTTGGGGGTGATTTTGCTCCTCTTAGGCCTGCAATTTCGGCTCGTCGACAGTTTCGTATTGAATGAGACAAGCACTCGAGCCTTGCACAAAATCACGAAGACCAAGGCGGTCGATGCCAACTCGGTAGCCAGGGATGTTTTTATGCAAACCGCCCCATCCCCCAAGAAGGCCCTAAAGCCCCCGAGATGGCTGGGATTTGTGCTGTTGACCGCAGGTGGGATTATGGCATTGCATGCATTGGTGCTTCCAAGAAATAGCTGATCCGTTCTTGACTTCAAAGCAGAACCGCTCCTAGCGTTTGCTAGCCTCTCCATACGTTCGTTTGCTAGCGTGCTAAATTAATGCAACTACTCGAGCGGCCGCATCTACTGCGTTCCACCGTCTGGCGACAGGTGCCTGGCACCGATTCAAGGGGGCTGTTTTGCTAGCAATCCGGGCTAGGGCGACAGGTGCCTGGCACCGATTCAAGGGGGCGCGGTTTGCTAGCGATCCGGGCTAGGGCGACAGGTACCTGGCACCGAATCGGGAGGCGGTTTGCTAGCGATTCTGGCAGGGGCAACTGGTGCCTGGCACCGATTCAAGGGGGGCGGTTTGCTAGCGATTCTGGCAGGGGCAACTGGTGCCTAGCACCGATTCAAGGGGGCGCGGTTTGCTAGCAATCCGGGCTGGGGCAACTGGTGCCTGGCAACTGGTGCCTGGCACCGATTCAAGGGGGCGGTTTGCTAGCGATTCTGGCAGGGGCAACTGGTGCCTGGCAGGGGCAACTGGTGCCTGGCACCGATTCAAGGGGGCGCGGTTTGCTAGCGATTCTGGCAGGGGCAACTGGTGCCTGGCACCGAATCGGGAGACGGTTTGCTAGCATTCTGGGCTAGGGCGACAGGTGCCTGGCACCGAATCGGGGGGCGGTTTGCTAGCGATTCTGGCAGGGGCAACTGGTGCCTGGCACCGATTCAACGGGGCGCGGTTTGCTAGCGATTACGGATCGGAACCCTGGCTCGGGTAAGCAGTAACTTGCTAGAATCGGTTGGATTTTTGGTCGGTTCTTTCAGGGACATACCCCCTTGGGGCGACTATCCTCGGCCGTTGCGATGGCACCTATGACCCGATCCTTTTTGACCCTCCCATGGCACCTAGCGACTCGACCGAAATTTGGGACTGGGGCTCACTGTTCGATCAACACCAACGTTGGCTTTTGACCATCGTTCGCGCTCGATTGGCAGATCCCCATGCGGCAGCCGATGTGCTTCAGGAGGTCGCTCTGGCGGCCATAAGCCAACCGAACCGTCCACAATCCCAGGATAAGGTCGCTCCTTGGCTCTATCGCATCGCGCTGCGTAAGATCGTCAACCACCACCGGGCTACCGGTCGTCGCAGAAAGCTGCTGCACTCGGCTTGCGAACTGAATACATCGGCTCGAGCCGAGGATTCGACGTCCCCTTGCTCTTGGGTTCTGATGACCGAGACGCAAGCTTCGGTTCGAAAGGGGCTTGAAAAACTACACCCACAGGACCGCCAGTTGCTATTGCTGAAATACACCGAAGGATGGGGCTACGAGCAGCTCGCATCGCACTTGGGGGTCTCCGTCAAAACAATCGAATACCGGCTTCTCAAAGCCCGCCGAGCTCTCCGGTCCGTGCTCGCGAACCAAGGCCTCTGCGATTGATAGCTTTTAATCAATGTTTTAAATCATGGTGTTTTATGAATCCTCTTGACCTCCAACGCATTGTCGACGGAGAGCTTTCCTATGAGCTACGCTCCGAGCTACTCAGGTCGCTTGAGCCTGACTCCTTGCAATGGCAGGAATTGGCTTTGCTGCTCCTTGAAGATCAGGAACTCTCTAAGCAGATTCGTAGCGAGCCACCAATCGAGCCTCTAAGCCTTGTTCGAGCAAGCCTCGAATCGGATGTTCTTAGAACGACTCGCTCTAAAAAATCGAGTCTTGGGTATCGACTGCTTGCGGTCTGCGCGATTTTCTCCGTTGGACTTGGAAGCGGTTTTTGGTTCAAGGCGATCGCTCCGGAGTCTGCTTCTACCACACAGGCTTCGAGCCTTACGAAGTCGGAGTTGCCCACGTCCATTCCAAGCGATTCCATTCGAAATCGCGTAGAAGATTTTGCTGGAGATTCCACAGTCGCCCAACTCGTGGATTCTATTCCCTCTAGCGGTGCTTCGTTCGAGTATGTATCCCCGTGGCGGGTGCGTGTCGAAAACGCTAGCGATCGCGCGATCGAGATTCCCTTGGTTGATGCTCGGGAAATCGATCCGCAACTGATCCTTGCTAACAATGCACTTGAGATCGCAAAACTCAATCAGCAGCTAAAACGCAGGGGCTACGAACTCGAAGCCAAACCCACCATGTATTCGGGTGCCTTGGAAGACGGCCGCAGGATCATGGTTCCGATCCATAACGTATCGCTGAGACCTTACGGTCTCTAATGCGTCACCTTTGTTGTTTTTGAATTGACCTAGTCTTAGTTTGCCCCCAATTTTTGTGAAGGAGTTTTTATGAGTACCCTCCCAGTTGGTCCTGTGCGTTCCGTTAGCCCTGATTGTTTCCGGGCGGCTCGAGGACGATTCCGTAGTTTGTTGCTTGGCGGATTTGTCTCGGCTGTTTCGATGAGCCTTGCAACCATTTTGCCCCATACGGCGTTGGGTCAAAATCAAGAGGAGTCCAAAACCGAGTTGAAGCGAACTTTGATTGTGCTCAATGACGAAAACGGCAGTGCCGAGAAGATGCTTGAGCAACTGCGTGAGCAACTCCAAGCTTTACCGCCGGCACAGCGAGATGAGATTTTAGCGAGCGTTGCCAAAGCGCTTGAGCAGGCGACAAAACGCTCGGGCCAAGACAAGAAGGTGGTGGTCACGACTGTCGAAGCTGATGGAAAGCCACTTTCGACCGAGGGGAATATCGTGACGATGACCATCGTTCAGGAGGCCGACCCGAAAGGCACCAAATCGGGCGAATCTCAGATGCGAGTCATCGCGAGAGTCGAAGGCAAGGACAAGGCCCAGAACGAGAAGGCCCAGAACGAGAATCTTTATCCTAAGTCGATGGCCGATGGCATGATGCTACCAAGAGTAGCCAATGCCAAGAGTTTAGGGGGCCCCAAGTTCCGGATCGGTTTGAGCGTCGAGGCGGCCGACCAAGGAACTGAGGGGGGATTTGGGGAAGCTACAGCCGAGGGCAAATCGGTACGTGGACTAATCGTCGAGCGGATTATGGATGAATCGCCCGCTAGCGAAGCGGGAATCGAGCCGGGCGATGTCATCGTCATGATCAACGGAAAGGAGGCTACGGATTTTGTTTCTCTCCAAGAAGCCGTTCAGCAGGCGGGTAAAGAAGATCGCCCGGTGAAGTTGAAGCTTGAGCGAGATGGCAAGGAGCTAACCGTCAAGATCAAGCCCGTGGAGTCGGCGGATGTCGGAGCGATGAGTTTTGATTTGGTACCTCCTATCGGAAGTGTATTGCCTTTGGACATGCCAGGGGTGGGAATGGCGGAGGGTCGGGTTGTCGAGGGCTTTCGGATGTTGAGCCCGATGGAGTTCGGGGGCAAAGCATCAGAGGAGACGACCAAGGAGATTGCCGAGCTCAAAGAAGAGATTCAAGAGCTCAAGGAGATGGTCAAGAAACTATTGGAGAAGGTTGAGGCTCGCCAGTAAGGCCAGCAGAGCTAGGATCTATCCTCAACATGACTCGGATGGAACCTCGCTTGGACGATTCGTCGAAGCGAGGTTTTTTCATGGGATTTGACTAGTCGGGGACCCAGAGTTTCGAGCCACCGCTGGCGGAGTCTGGGGAGGAGGAGCTAGGACCGTCTGGGGTCCAGATTCCGCTGCTGTTGGCACCACCGGCATCGGCGATATTTCCGGCGGAGCTTTGGCCACCGAGGCCCGAGTTTCCGCGAGCGGCCATTTCGCTCTGCTGCATTAGGGATTGAATGTATCGCATGAGCGTCGGATCCGATGAGTTTTCACGTACGGCGTTTTCGAGGAAAACGCGGGCTTCGCCGTGTCTGCCCAGCATGCTCAGCAGTTCGAACCGTTCGATAATGGCGCTGCCGATCGAGACGTTGAGTTTTTTGCCGGATTCGATAATGCGGGCCAGGAGTTTTTCGGCTTCGTTGGGATCCGAACAGACTCGCACTTTCAGGTTGTGGAGTGTGTATTCGGCGGATCCTCGAAGTTCCTCGGGCCACTGGGTGCTCTGAGCGCGATCGATCAGGGGTTGGTACATCGAGGCGATGCCACGGGTCAGCGAGGACTGCATCAACTGGATCAAGCTTTGGGGGTCAATATTCGCCAGATCGGTCCAGTAGTAGGCTGCTCCGCCGACGAGGTCAAAGACATCGAGTTCGGGGGAGAGTTTTGGTTCGGAGACTTGTAGACGCTTGTGGATTGCATCGAAGTCCGCATCGGTAAATCCGCTTGGATTACGGGCTTGCCAAGACAGCAGGACTGCTTGGAGGGCCACTCGGTATTCTGCTTTTCCTGCAACTTCGCGCATCGATTGGTTACCGAGGCATTCGAGTGGAATATCTAGGGCTTCTTCGGTATTGAGATGTTTGATCGCATCGGAGAGGGCCAAGCGGCGTTCGTCTGGGATCTGTTGGCGGATCATGACTTGGCTGCTGATCCGTTGGACGAACGGCAGATGAAGTTGTTCGATCAGTTCTCGTTTGACGGAGTTGAGTCCGAGGTCGGATTTGATGCTGTCGATTTGCTTCTTTTGGTAGCCGGAGTTTGCCTCGAGGGCGACTAAACGGGCAGGTTTGTCCGTTTGTTTGCCGTAGAAGGCGATCCAGGTTCCGACGCGCAGGGGTTCGGATTCGGCGAATTGTTCTTGGAGGACAGCATCGGTGCAAACGTAAGCGACTTTGGGAGGTACTTCCTCCTGAAGCATCATTTGCAGCATTTCCTTCAATTGATCGACCGGTACGGGTTGAAGGGATTTGACCGTTGCGAGTTTGCTTTCGAATTCCGGATCTTCGATGGTGTAGACGACCAAGTCATCTTTCAGGGAGATCCCGCTCGATTGGGGGGACAGGTCGAAGGCTAGGGATTGGTAGTAGACTTTTTGGTGTTCAGGCAGATCGGGGCATTGGGTGAGTTTACGGCAGGTGGCTGCCGCTGATTCGCCATCGGTGAGGATCAGTTGGCAGTGCAGGAGTGCTTGGAGGATCGCTGGTTGAGGACCGAATTCTCGGATCATCGATTCGAGTTTCGTCTTGGCTCCGTTGATGCGGATCGCTTCGATCAGAGACGAGGCTTCATCGAGTCGTTCGGCGTAGGGTGCGTCTCCTGGATCGACCGGGGAGGGAATCGTCTCGCGGAGCAGGCTGCTGCTTTGGGCGTCGGAGACGATCGACTGGTATGCGGACATACCGACTTGTTGCATGGGTTGCCCGAGGTCCATGAGTGTTTCCGCGTGGAGCAGGGCAGGGAGTATTGAGCCACGCTGGCCGATGAATTCGATCAAATTCATTCCGACCATTGCGGTCATCGGGTGGATGGTTTCTCCGGAGTCTGCGATGGACTGCAGGAGTAGCGAAGCGCCTTCTTCGGTATTCCCACGAACGATAGCAACCATGGCTCGGTGTAGTTTGGCCAGAGGGTTGTCGGGTTGGAGCCGGATGAACTTCGCGGAGGTCTCTTCGAGCGGTTCGAGTTCGCCGAGGCGCAGGAGCAGATCGCACTTCATGGCAAGGAGCCAGGGCTCCGAGGGCATGGTTTTGAGGTTGGCGTTGATTCGGTCCAGGGCGGCGACATTCTGTTCGCCGGAGATCATTCGATAGATATCCTGCATCTCGGGAAGATGCTCGTGGCATTTGCAAAACTTGATTTTTTTGCCATTGCCGCAAGGGCACAGACTGTACTGATCGAGAGAAGCCATGAAGGGACCGTAATTCGTTGTTGATTCAAGGGGTTGTACGATGGGCGGTCAGGCCAATGGTCTGGTCTCGAACCGCGTTAAGCTGTGTGATTTTCGGAGACGAAGTCTACCACAAAAGGTTTGGGATAGGCTAGGACTCAATGGGCCGGAGCCGAGCCCGGATCGGTCTGGGTATCGAGATCTTTAGGCGGGTGGAAGAACAGGGCCAAGGCGATTGCTGCGAGGGTCGCTACGGCGCTTGGGAAAAGGAACATGCTACGGTAATTGATGGTTTTATCTGCCCCGGCTCCTTGGACAAAGACGTTTTCGGCTAGCCAAGGGCAGATCGAGTTTGCGACCAGAGCGCCGATTCCCAAGATCATGACATTGAATAGGCCTTGGGCGCTACTGCGTACATTCTTTGGGAAGTAGGCATCGACGAAGATGTAAACGGTTGCGAAGAAAAAGGCATAGCAGATGCCATGGAGGATTTGCACCAAGATGATCAGGTTTTGGTTTTCCGGGAGCAGTGCGTAGACCAAAAAGCGTAGGGCATGGCCGAGAATCCCGACGATCATGGTCCAGCGCCAGCCGAGGTTTTTGAGGGTGACACCCAGGACAAACATCGTCAGGATTTCGGCGATTTGGCCGACACTCATGACGGGCATGACCCAATTACCTGGGATTCCAACACCACCGGCTTGGCGGCTGGCCCCGAGGAATCCTCCGGTCCAATTGAAGTAGCAGTTGTGCACAAAGGCGTCGATGAACGTCACGAGCCAGAGGACCAGTACGAAGGGGTGTTTGAGCAATCGTACGGCATCCATCCAAGCAAGGCCGTCGTTGCCGCTGACTCCGCGTTTCGGTGGAGTATGGGGCAACGTTAAGCTATAGAGAGCTAAGATCAACGATGCGATTCCCGCGACGATGAAGGTCCATTTGGTCGCATCCAACAGTGCTTTATCCATCAGGGGACTGGCCAAGACGGTTCCGAGCCAATCGACGAAACCCGTGGGAGCGGCTTCTTTGACCTTAACCCAGTCGACGAAGATAAACGTAAAAGGCCAAGCGGCCAGGATCCATCCGATGGTTCCACCCATCCGGACCAGACCGAACTCTTTGGTCGCGTCCTTCATGTTGGCAAAGGCGATCGAGTTGGTGATGGAAATCGTCGGGACATACAGCAGGCAGTGGACGAGCATGAGCAGAAAGAAGGGCCAGAAGGACCGGGTAAAACCGCACCCGAGGATGGCCAGTCCGCCGACGAGGTGGCTAAAGGCGAGGAATTTTTCGGCGGCGAAATTTCGATCTGCGAATTGGTTGCTGAAGAACATCCCGACGATCGCCGCGACCGGGAAGGCATTAAGGATCAGTGAGGTTTGCCAAGGGGTAAAGCCGATCCCCGGCAGGTAAGCGAAAATCAAGGGAAGCCAAGCCCCCCAGATGAAGAACTGCAAGACCATCATCAAAAATAGCCGCCCCCGAACGCTTGTTCCATCGGGGGCAGTTGCCGGTGAATGCTCTTGGTCTTGACTCATGGCACTGCCACTCCAGTTCTTTTGATAAACCGATGGATTTGGGAAAGGTCCCCGATTGATTCGCCTTGGTGATTCGCCTTGGGATCCCTGCTGCGACTCGAAAGCTCCGACGGAGGCTTGCGGATCCCTTAGGGTCCGCATAATCTCATAGACAATCGCTCTGAAATCAAGTCCCCAAAGGGGTAAGTTCTACGATTCCCCAGCTATAATTCCAGTCTTTTGCACCGTCGAAGCTGCCCCGGGCGTCTTTGGCCATGCACAGCAACACCGGTCGCAACAGCATGGACGCAGAGTCATGGACGCACAGTACCAAAAGCTTTTAGACCTGGCCCCTTATGGACCGTCGGACTACCAGCGTTGGGAGTCGGCCAAGCAGTCGTTGAGGGATAACCCTCCGTCCTCGACCGGCCAATTGATCAAAGCCGGCACTCCTCAAGCTTGGGAACTCGATCCGATTCCGGTGGTTCTCGACAGCCAGGAGTGGGAGCATTTTTCCGGAGCTTTGAGCCAACGCATGCGATTGATCGATCTGCTGCTGCAGGACGTTTACGGACCGCAACGTTGGATCGCCGAGGGGATATTGCCTGCGCAGCTTGTTTACAACGCTCCTGGATACATTCGAGCAGCGCGCAGGGCGGGCGAAATTGAAACCCGAGCAATTGAAACGCGTTCATCTGAAAGCCCGATGCTCTATCTCTATGCGGTCCAAGCATCCCGGTCGGCATCTGGTCGATGGTTGGTCCACGCCGATCGGACCCAGGGCCCGAGCGGTTGTGGGCATGCAATCGAAAATCGGCTGGCTATCTCCCGCATCCATGCAGAGAGTTTTCAGTCGCTGCAGGTATCGCGAATCGCCGATTTTTTTATGAAGCTCAGGCAAGCGATCCAAGACCGAGCGCCGGGCAAAGACAAGTCGATGCGAACGTTATTGCTCAGTCCCGGAGTGCAAAGTCCGACCTATTTTGAGGATGCGTACCTTGCAAGGTACCTGGGTTATACCCTTTCGCAATCGGCCGATTTAACGGTCCGCAGCGGCAAGCTCTATCTCAAGACTCTAGGCGGGTTGTTACCGGTCGATTGTATCTTGCGAAGACTCGCAGATACCCAGTGCGATCCTTTGGATATCGATCCGAACCATACCGAAGGGGTCGCCGGGCTCGCTGCGGCGGCCAAGCTTGGGAATGTTTTCCTAGCAAACGCCTTGGGAACAGGTTGGAGTGAAAGCCCAGCAGTCACGGCGATGCTCCCGAAGCTTGCCAAGTCGATTCTCAACGAGGAGTTACGGCTGGCCAACAGTCCGATGTGGTGGTGTGGAGATCCTGAGTCGTTGGAGTATACGCTCGAGCATTTTCGGGAAATGTGGATTCGCGATGCGTTTGTACGCCATTCGGCCAATCAGATCGATGTGGCCGCATTGTCCGCCCTGCAGCAAGACCAACTCCTTGCGCAAATCCGCGCCGAGCCATGGGCCTATGTCGCCGTCGAACCCCCGAAGCTCAGCTATGTTCCGACTTGGGTCGATCGCCAAGTCGTCGCATGGCCGGCCATGTTTCGGTTCTTTGCAAGCCACCAACGAGGGCAAATCCACGTGCTACCCGGGGGGGTGGCACGCGTAGCGGCCGATCCGAGGCAACTCGATGAGAGCCTTGCCTCGGGAACCATGAGCAAGGACGTTTGGGTCTTGAGCCAAGGGCCGGTCAAACCCGTCAGTTTGCTCTCGGGCTCGAGAAATTCTTCCGAGCTTCGCCGCTCGGGTTTGGATTTACCGAGTCGGGTCGCCGAGCATCTGCTCTGGCTCGGTCGGTTCTGCGAAAGAACGGAGTTTTTGGCAAGACACGCTCGCTACTGCACGGGTCAACTCACCAGCGAGCGTGCGAGCGATTCGGTCAGTACCTCGTGGTGGATCGTCCGCGCGCTGTCGGATTTCATGGGTATGGCTGCGATCTCCGACAGCAAATCGGCAACCGTATTGTTGCGGGGTAAATTGGCTGAGTTCCTTCTGGATCGGACTCGCAGCGATGGAATAGCCAACGCCATCGATGGAATTTTGCGCAACGCCCAGAACATCCGAGACCGGCTGAGTTTCGACTCATGGCAGATCATCTCTCGATTGGATTATTCGGTACTAGTCCCCTGGGCTACTCCTCGCAACACGATCGGAGACACGCTTTTGATACTTAATCAAATCATCGGACTACTTTCGGCTTTTTCGGGACTCGCATCCGAGAGCATGACGCGTGGCCCGGGTTGGCTCTTTCTGGACCTTGGTCGGCGCATCGAGCGCGCTCATTGCCTGCTGCGACTCTTGGATCGAACGCTCGTCCCGGTGCAGGCAAACCATCGCCCGATACTCGAGTCCCTCTTGGATATTTGCGATTGTTCGATGACCTACCGCTACCGATACCTGATGAGCTTCGAGACCGGGCCTGTGTTGGACTTGCTCGTCGCCGACCAGACCAACCCGCGAGGATTGTCTTTTCAATTCATGAAGATTGCCAATCATCTCGATGCATTGAATATCGGAGACAAAACCGAGTTGGCGGTTCAACGCAAGCGTTTGTCAGAGATCCGTGGCTCTCTGCGTCTGTTTGATTCCGACGCGATCGGAGAGTACTCCGAGGTGAATACTCTGCTGGGTATTTCGGAAAGGACACTCTTGAAGCCCCGCTTGGCTGAGTACACCGAGAGCTTGATCCAACTGACCGATTTCATCACGCGAAGATTCTTCACCCACACGCACGTTCGGCAGTTGCAGGACATGGTCAATCAGTGATGCAGGCTAGAGGCTAGAGGCTAGAGGCTAGAGGGGGGATCTGCTTGGTCCTTGAGGACCTGGTCGAGGATTCCCATGAGGATATTTCGGTAGACGCGTTCCAAGAGCGGATTGGATTTGATGAGCTTCATCGTCTTGTAGAGTCGCTCTCCGTTTTCGGCGTCGATATCGATCGTCTGCGTGAGGCCTTGAGCGTCGATCATAACGATCACATAGCGTACGTTGTTTTGTTCGTCGGTTTGTTTGGTGATATCGTGCATCTGAGCCGTCGAGACATCGAATGGTCCCGAGGCCCCTGTGGGGTCTGGTTCCTTGGCTCGTTTGCCAAAGATACCGCCGAAGAACTCCGACATTTCGTCGACGGTCTTTGGGGTGCTGTTGCGGCGCAACTCTGCGCTGAGTTGATCGAGTTGGCTGAGGTTCTCCTGATCGCCTCGCTCCTGGGCTTGCTCGCTCCTAGCTTGGATGTCCTTGAGAATTTTAGATCGATCGAATCGCTCGGACATCGGCTCGATGCGCAGAGGGTCCATGCTCACTTCTGCGGAATCTTCGGCGCGTTGACGAAATCCGCCATCGATTTCAAGAGGTTCGGATGTAACGAGCTTGGTCGGATTGATCGCGTAAAGCCAATAGGCCACGAACGCAGACACAACGCACGTATGAAGCAGCAACGAAAGCCACCAGGACCAGGTCCAGGCGCGCCGTAGGAAGGCGGAACGAATTCGGGGGCTCCAGGCGGGTCGCATGGCTAGAGTCGGGTTGGAAATCTGGAATCGTTCATCGAAGAAACGAGGACCTAGGTCCCGTCGTTTAAAGGCTGGCTACTTCGCAAATAAGCCATCAGGTCGCGGAGTTGAGCGTCGTCGAGTTTGTCGAGCAATCCTTCGGGCATGAGCGAAAGGATTTGGGGATCGAGCTGTTCGATGTCGCTGCGCTGCAGGGTGATCGATTGGCCGTCGGTATTTCGCAGGACGATTTGGTCGGGTTGGTCGGATTCGATGAAGCCGGTAAGCACGAGGGAATCGGCCGTAAGGATCCGGACCATTTGGTAGCCTTCGCGGATTTCGAGGCTCGGGCCGACGATATTTCTCAGCAGAGCTTCGAGTTGGTCGCGTTGGTAGCCGGTCAGATCTGGGCCAACCTTGCCTCCATCGTCGAAAAGTTGGTGGCAACGACCGCACATTTCGCGGTAGAGTTTTTTCCCTTGGTAGGGGTCTCCGTTGCCGCTTAGGATTTTTTCTGCAAGGCGTTTGGAGGTTTGGGTCGCAGCAGCAAGGCTTACCGAGGCGAACTCAGGGTACGCCGTTGCGATGCGTTTTTGCAAGGTTTCCTCGGGGTGCAAACGCATCGTTCGGATCGATTCCGGAGGTAGTTCGTCGGCCGAAACCGCTCGGGCATCGACCGCATCGAGCCATGCAGAAATCCAAGCAGGACGCGTCGAGAGGACCGAACCGGCAGCGGGTCGAAGCTCCGTCGGTAGGCTTGGCCACCATTGGATCAATCGTTTGGGAATGCTCTCGGAGTTGAAGTTCGCCAGAGCGCTGATCGCGCTGATTCGGACAGGGGGCTTGGCATTCGAATCGCCTGCGAGCGCCAGCAAAGCGTCGAGAAGTTCGGGGTGGCTCGAGGCCCCATCGAGCTCTCCGGCGAGGCGTGCAAGTTGCATGCGCATTGGCGCCGGGGTGTTCGGGTCCTGGATCCTCTTGGCCGCTTGGGAAAAGGCTTGCGAATCGCCCCTTCGGACCTGGAGAGTCAAGGGTGGTTGTCCCAGAGCAACCATCGCATCGATGAGGCTATCGGGGACCCCTGCAAGGCTTCTTCCGACGAACGCGGCCTCGAAGGACGCTTGGCAGCGGTCGGTGGCCTCGGAGCGAAAGGGCTCGTTCAAAGGCGCGATCGTTCCCAAGAGCATGGAGATCGAACCGTAGGCCTCAGGGGTTGCCAGACTCGCCCAGCGGCGAACAAGGTTTGGAAATACCGTTTTGAGGGCGATCGGGTTAGTCCATCGTTGAGGGTCTTTGAACAGTGCATGCTCGATGGCTTGGAAGTCTCCCGCATGGGACTCGATGGCCCACCAGACCAATAAGCCGAAAAACGGGTCTTCCAGTGCTCGGGGTTTGTCCAGGAGTTTAGCGACCAGAGCCATGGCGGAAGTCGCCTTGAGCCTGCGGGCCGAGCAAGCGATTTGGCACAGGGTGTGCGGATCGGTCTCAACGGCAGCGAGCTCCTCGAGGGCTTGCAAAGTCCCAGGATCGAGTTGCCCATCGTCGCAAACCAAACGCACAGTCCAGCTTCGCACATCGGCCTGAGGATGTTTCATCAGGACCTCTGGAGCCAACGTGGAATCGACCGGGTCGAATGGGATCGTATCGGGGATCGCTCCGAGCGCGTGCAGCGTCCAAAGGTATTCCAGGGAAAGAGAGTTGTGGGAATCGTGCCCTTGGAGTTTGTGGTCCGAGTCCAGGAGGGCTTTGGAGAGGATTTCGATCGCGGAATGGCGCAATGGGTGGTTTGCGATCATCCATCGAGCTTGCCATCGTTGCCATCGGTAGGGGTGATTGAGCAAACCGATCGCCTCTTGAAGGGAAGCAGCGTCGGGGGCGTCGCCAAGCCGTGGATTCCAGGGTTGGATACTCGGGTCAGAATGAAGGTTACTCAGGCGGTAGACGCGGCCTCGATCCCGATCGAGACGTCCCTCGAAGGCATACAGGTGAGCGACGACCGAGTCGTACCAATCGCAGACATACGCAGCGCCATCGGGCCCGTCGCAGATGGCGACAGGACGGTACCATTTATCGGAGCTTGAGACCGCCTCGGCGATGTCTTTGGTTTTGTAGGTTGAGCCGACGTTCAGGAGTTCGGTTTGGATCAGTTTGCCGTGAAGCGGATCGACACCGAGCATTTGTTTGGCTTGGGATGTCGATGCTTGGGCGTGTGCAAGTGCTGTCGATTCGGTCAGGAGCATCGTGTGGGTAAATCGCGGGATGGGGTCGTGCTGCATCGGCTCGAGGTAGCCGTAGCTATGGGGGTTCGAGAGGCTTCCGTGTTTGGAGAAGCCTTTGCGGTAGTAACCACCTTGGTAGTAGTGGAACCCGCGCGTATCGCCGCCGTTGTGTCCTGAAAAGATTTCGCCTCGGTCATCGAAGGCCACGCCGAAGGCGTTACCGCCCCCTTCTGCGAATATTTCGTATTTGCGAATTTTTGGATGGTATCGCCAGATGGCTTGACCGAGACTTTGGACGGGCTTTTCTGAAGATCCAGTAGCTTTGACTGCCCCGCTGACGGTGCTGCCTTGGGCGCCGTAGATCCAACCGTCGGGTCCGAGCGTTAGGTTGTTGACGACCGAGTGAGTGTCTTCGAGGCCAAAGCCTTCGAGGTGGACTTCGGGAGGGCCGTCGGCTTTTAGATCGCCATCGCTGTCGGCGTAGAATAGCAAGTAAGGAGGATTCAGGACCCAAGCGCCCCGATCGACAGGAAGGACGGACGTGGCGATATTCAGTTCATCGACGAACGTGTGGTGCGTATCGTAGTTTCCGTCGCGGTCTTTGTCTTCGTGGACCGAGATGCGGTCGCGGCCTGCGAGCCCACCGAAGCCTGGGGGTTTGGGGACCGAGTCGTAGACGACCCGCCAATGACGATCCTTGCTGAGAACTTTGAGGCCTTCGGGATTGGGATACTGTCGGTACTCGACGACCCACAAGCGGCCATGGGCATCGAAAGAGACCATCAGCGGTTGGGTGATTTGTGGTTCGCTCAGGAGCAACTTCCAGGCGAGGCCCTCCGAAAGCTTGAATGTCTTTTCGGCAAGGGCCGGTTCGACTGCTGGCTCGGTGGCCGAGTCGTCGGGTGTTTGGGAACAAGCCCGCGGCGTCAGACCAAGCCACACGATGCCCATCAGGCTCGAGAGGATCAGCGACGGGAGTCGAAGGGAGTAGCAGAGCATGGATGGGACTCAGGGCTGGGCACAGTAGGGAAGGGGACACTAGGGCAGGCAAGTCCCCGTGGGTGGGATCGGTTGGCAAGCCCACGGTCCCTGATTATAGACCTGATCGCTTCGGTACGTCCTTGATTTGCAGCAGGATTGGAAAAAATCGAATCTCAGGCTCCAGAGGCGGTCGTCATTGGCAAGGGGTCAAAGCAAAACGGCCGGCGTGGAAAACCGCGCCGGCCGCTTTGAGGGGTATTTCAGGAGCTACTTCATTGACCGAGTGCCGTCCGATAAACTCATCCCAAATCAATAACGCTCGATCGAGCACTACGGTCCAGAGCTCGCTATGTACTCCTTCTCGTACTCAGCATCGCCTCAGTTCAAACAGCCATCGAGTACGAGGAAGTCGAAATTCGATGCGATGCACGATCTAAAACGTTAACGCCGGAGCTTGTGAGGGACTACCAAGGCCCACGAACGGGGTAGACACCAAACTGGTCGGTGTGGGTCGGCCAGACGGGAGTCGCACGGAAGATGCCGCCACCAGCACCGTTGGGAGGGTTGCCCCCGAACTGGTGATAGACTGGGGTCATCGTATTTTGAGAGACTCCCCAGGAGTAGTTCGATTGCATGGTGACCGTCGGTGGAACGACCAACGCTGTCGGCTGTCCCGTTCGATGCCAGTAGTAATTGCCGTGCCAAGGGCGTTGGTTGGCTTGCGAACGAGCCCAGTAATCTCCCCAGGAGGAGTGCCAGATCCAACCTGCGTTGGAACCGAAACCGTTGGCGTTCGCACCGCTTGCGGCAAGCGCGCCGTAGTTGAGCATGTGACCTTGGATCGCTCCACCGACGGCATGGACGCTCGATCCTACGTGAGCGACAGCCCCGTGGATGTGCGAGCCGGCAGCGTGGATGTGCGAACCGGCAGCCGGGGGACAATTGTTGCAAGGTACCGAAGTCGTCTGAGCTTGGGCATCGTTCCAAGCAAGACTCGCCGAAAGAGCGATGCTTGCAAGCGAAATTTTCCGAATCATGAGGGGTTCACTCCAGTGAAAAATAGTGTCCGTAAAAAGGTTGTTTCCGTTGAGTCTCAGTTGGGCGACTTCCGTGAAGCTCAACTGAACAAACTTTTTTCGAGACCTGGGATCCGACCCTGGTGTGATCCGTCGATCGACGAGTCGCTTAGCGGTGTGGCAACTGAATCGATTTGTGGAGCCAGTGCACTGCGCTGCGTGCCGGTGGGGCAATGTAGCTTGCATGCGTCCGGTTCAAACCTCGACCACCGTCGTAGTACGAGTGATAGCGGTCGTGGTGTTGGTAGAGGTATTGGTGGGGGTAGAAGGGTTGGTAGGTGTAGTAGGTGTGTCCGACGTTACCTGGGACACCGATCGGCGAGATGTACATGCCCGCGGTCGCTTGGTTTGCGTTGCCTTGGGTGAAGTAATTTTCGAAGAGGGGTTGGGTTCCTCGTCCGAGGATATTTCCGTAAGCGACGGTGTTGCCGGGATGGCTCGCAGCGGCCTGGGCCGTCATTTGGTGCATCGTCGAGAGGCCGGGAATTCCATACCCCCCGTAGCCCTGGGAACCGACTGCTGGTACCCCAACGCCTGGAGCCCCAACAACTGGTGTACCGGCAACTGGTGCACCTGCGTACTGGCCCTGCAAAGCAGGAGACTGAACCACCGGAGCACCCGCTACGGCGTGGTTGCTACCGCAGGAGGGGCATTGAGCCTTGGCAATCGACGAGCTTGCTTGGATCGATGCCAAAGCAAGGCTGCTGGTTACCGCAAATCTAATCAATCCGTGAAGTCGCATTCCATTCACTCCTGTGCCCGCGACGCCCTGTTGTGGCTTAAGCCAAAAACGACCAAACGCGGTCGATCGCGTAGGTACGCGACTTTGGACTGAGCCACCATCTCGTCGGAGGATCGGCCGAAAAAGGGGGTCGGCGGAAAAGAAACCTTCGGCCTGTCGTGTGAATCTTCAATTCTCAATTCGTTCGAACCGAAGAAAGGATTTGTAGCGAAAAGGGGTCCTGCTAGCATAAAGTCGACGTTTTTTACCCAGTCCTCAAAATCGAGCAACTCGGTATGATTTACCGTACTGTTCCGCACCCCGATACCAATTCGCTTCGTGATTTACTCCCTGATTTGCCCCCTATAGACCCAACGGAATGACCAATCCACCTTCCAAGGCACGCCGAGCCACCGCCGAGTCGATGGCCACCAAGCAGCGCGACGTGTCCGTCAGCGAGTTTTTTGCCAAGAACCGGCATTTGCTCGGTTTCGACAACTCTCGCAAAGCCTTGCTCACGACCGTCAAAGAAGCCGTCGACAACTCGCTTGATGCTTGCGAAGAGGCGGGCATTTTGCCAGAGGTTTGGGTGCGGGTCGACCAGCCGCAGCCCGGTCGATTTCGCGTCGCGGTCCAAGACAACGGCCCGGGAATTGTCAAGAAACAAATTCCGTTGATCTTCGGCAAGCTCCTCTACGGGAGCAAGTTCCATCGATTGCGTCAGAGCCGTGGCCAGCAAGGCATCGGCATCAGCGCCGCCGGCATGAACGGGATGCTCACGACCGGACGCCCGATGCAGATTCTGTCGAAGACCTCCAAACGCTCTCCGGTTCACTACTTCCAACTCCAGGTCGATACCAAGAAGAACCAGCCGGAGATCATCAATGGAAAAGGGGAGGGGATCGATATCGCCTCGGGCGAAAAGGGGCTGCAGTACATGCGAGACCAGGACATAGCCTGGGAGTCCCGCTACCCGGAGAGGGAAACGAAAATCGCTGATACCGACACGCCAGAGGCAGAGGCCCAACTTGAATTGCTCGAGACCTCGGTCGCCGAGCAGAAAAACGCAAAACGCAGGACTGCCGAGCGCAAGGCTGCTGCGGGCAAGACCAACGAACCGAAGCTCATTGAGAACAAGCCCGGTTCGGAGGTCGAGTCTGGGACCCGCGTTACGATCGAACTGACGGCCGTTTACAAGCGCGGTCGCGGCAGTGTCGATGAGTATCTCGAGCAGACGGCGATCGCCAATCCTCACGTGACGATTCATTGGCAGAGTCCCGATGGTGAAAAAAGGACCATATCGCGGACCACGACCGAGTTGCCCAAAGAGGCCAAGGAGATCAAGCCCCATCCTTATGGGGTCGAGCTAGGTCGATTGATCACGATGCTCGGGGCAGAGAAGGGTACGACGGTCACCTCGTTCTTGACGAGTTCCTTTTCGTGTGTGACCCCCGCGGTGGCTCGCAAGGTATGCGAGGTGGCGAATATCTCGACACGCTCGACGGCGCTGAAGGTCGGTCAGACCGAAGCCGAGCGTCTCTACAAAGCGTTGCAGGAGACCAAGATCCGGCCGCCGTCGACCGATTGCATCGCACCGATCGGCAGCGAATTGCTCTACAAAGGCCTCAAGGCGATTGTTCCGGGGGAGTTTCACGATGCGATCACCCGCCCACCTTCGGTCCAGCGCGGGTCGCCATTCCAGATCGAAGTCGCCTTGGCCTACGGTGGCAACGTCGCGGCGCAGAAGATCACTCGCGATGAGTTGGTCGATCTGATCGGGCAGTCGGATGCCAAGACGCTTCGCAAATTCCTGATCGATACCTTTGCAGGGATCGGTTCGGACTCGGCCGATAGGATCATTACCGAGACGAAGCTACCGACGCGATGCAGTCCGCAGAAGCTGTCGAAAACCCAGCTCGATACGCTCCACACGGTGATGCGCGAGATCAATATCTCCGAAGGCCAATCGATGCAGATCTATCGGTTTGCCAACCGCGTCCCCTTGCAGTTTCAACCATCGGCCTGCGCGATCACCCAAGCGGTTTTAAACACCAACTGGCGGCCTTATGGGCTCACCCAATCCCGCAACTCCTTGCCGATGGGACCCGTGACCTTGATCGTCCATGTGGCCAGCGTCTGGGTTCCCTTTACGAGCGAATCGAAAGAAGCGATCGCCACGACGCCCGAACTTGAAAAAGAACTCCGGCTCGGTATCCAGTACATCGGTCGCTCGTTGGCGAGCTTTTTGAGAAAGCGTCAGGCGATTGCCGCGCAAGGCAACCGTCGGAATGTCTTTTTGCGGTACCTCAAAGAGGTCGCATCGGCGGTCGCTTCGATTCAAAAGTCGCAGGCCGATCCGATCTATTCGGATCTTCTGCATGTGGCCAGGCACAAAACGGCCGTGGCCGACATCAAGCTCGACGAATATGGCAAGGCGATCGTGCAGGAACAAGAGTAGGGGGCTAGGCTGTGTTCCAAAGGGTCTTTCAGAGGGAAGACAGGGAAACACAGAGGCGCAGAGGGCACAGAGAAGAGAAGAAGAGCGGACTTCGCAACGCTTAGAGTTTTTTGTTTTTAAATGGTTAGTGTTAAGTGGTCATTGCTCAGTGACCAGTGGCTAAGTGACCAGTGGCTAATCGTGCCAACCCTGATGCACACGCATATTCGTTGATACAGAACTACAGATAACCGCTTGGCCCCCCCTCGTCCCCAGGGCTTTGGCTGGGGGCAAGGGGGGACAAGGGGATTGCCATGGTACCCTTGGTTCACGAAGTCGTTCCTCAAGGGTTAGGTTTCCGATTAGAGATGCTCATCGATCTGCAATACCTTAGTCGTCAAAATTCTCAATCGCCGATGACTCCGCTTGCACACGCGGCAAGGATTTTGTCGAAGTCGGATCCTGAGTACACGCTGGTCTTACCCGACAATTCGACAAAGCCCTCGAATGCCAGAGGGATGTTAAGTATCACATCGAAAGCCCAATCGGATTTAATGGCTGATATCAAGAAAAAGATCAAAACGCTCCGAGAGTCCGGCATCAATCGAGCCGATGACCTAAAATTCATTACCGACGGCAAGAATGTTTCCTTTGAATTGGTAAGCGTTGGATTCAACGATCAAAAAGACTTTAAAGCCTTAGTCGTCGAATACGTCATTCCTACTGCACCGGCGAAAATCAGCCGGTTCGTCATGGAGAACATTCCTATTGAACCCGTTGGCGACCGTGAAGCTTTATTAGCCTATGTCAATCAGGCCAAAATCGAGGCTCGCAATCGACGCGAAGCCGAAGTTCAAGCCCGTCCTGAGATGCCGTCTCCGGAGTTCAGGACGTGGAAGGATAAAACCGGTAACTTCAGCATCGATGCGAAACTCATCGAAGTCAAAATCGATGCCGTGGTGCTCGAGAAGACGGATGGCAAGCAGATCACCGTTACTAAATCCAAACTGAGCGATAAAGACCTTGAGTTTCTCCGTAGTCGATAGTGCAACAGAAGATTGCAGCAGCAGATCGGGAGCTAGAAGCAGCAGAGCAATGGTACGAGGACACAACCGAACTGCACTACGAAGCTGGAGGTTCTAGGCGTGAGCCTAGAGGGCCCATCCATCGTAGCATGGGGCTCCGACCCGTGCGTCATTGACTCAGTCAGCCTCGCACGGGGCTCAGAGGCCACATGCTACGGCTAGACGAAGACTCCGGACCGTGCGTTTGGGTTGATGCATACCCCAAATCGGCCCAGGTCACCCACTTCAGATGCAGCGCGTTTAGCAAAACGAATACATACAGCCAAATCGGTACCAGGCACGAATGAAACCTTTTTCCGACTCGGGGAACGCCCGGCAAGCCTGCTTCTCGGACTGATAGATGACTTTGCCCGTGTTGCTGACCTTGACCAGTCGCGACAAACTGAAAGGGCAACGAGTCATTTACTGCAATGGCTGGCGTCGTGGTCGCTGGACAGGACTTTAGGGCGGTACGCGTTCACGACGGGGCTGGCAGGGGGGCCGGCCGGGGGACTGTCGGTAGAGGCACCTTGAGAGACAACCTTGCGACTCCTTCTTCGCCGCTAGAGAGACGGTATTTGAAGGCGATCTGGTTGTATCGGTTGAAATATCTGGCGTTGGTCAACCGCGGATCGACCACCTCGAAATCCTGGATCGTTGCCCCGAACATGAATCCCTCTGTCCGGAGGGCGACTACCAGGGGGCTTGCGGGGTTGCCGACGAAGATTCCTTTCCCGCCCGGAAACGTCGCCAGCAGCGCCCAGTTCCCCTGGCGGTTGATGGTGACGTGAATGATGTCACTGAGCGTCATCCCGCCAGCGGTGGCGGGCAGTGGCGTCACCGTATCCGCGATCAGGATTGGGGCCAGGCCGTCGTGGAAAAAGGCCGCTCGCGCAACACCCGGGCTACTGCAGGTGTACACGACCGCTCCCCACCGACTGACGCCGCCGATCACCATCGTGGCGCGGGAGAAATCCGCAGCGACGCCGGAGGTCCGGTTCCCGATCCTTCCCCCGCGGAACACAAAGGCGCCATTCAACAGGTCGTCCCCCGCTCCGCTGGTGGTGAACGCGACCGCTCCGCGTTCGTTGATCTTGCCGTCTAGCGGCAAGCTGCCAAGCCTTCTCACCCAGTCCGGAGCGAGGATGCGTCTGATGATGCGGCGGTGAGTACGCTCCCAAAGACACCCTCTCCCACCGAGCGAGTCGGTTCCGAAGGCAGCGACTCGGTTTTGGATGTCGAGAAGGGGCTCGCGAGTGTGAAAACCGCCCGACAGCGACCCACCATCCTCGACGGGAGCTCCCGGTCCCATGGATTCCCCTACTGGGGAGGGAGTGCCCGCGAAATCGGTCCGATGGATCACGGCATCCTGTTTGTACGCGACCACTCCCATGGCATTGATCGCCACAGGGCTGAACGCGCTGCGGTTGGTGTCGTGGCTGACTGTGATTGCGGGAGTCAGTCCATTCCCCCTTCTGATCTCACTTCCCGTGCCGAGGTCGACCAGGTAAGCGACCTGGCCGAGATCGCTGACGCCATAATGCTGCTCCGTTCGAATCCTGTATGGTAGACCGGTATCGGAGTCTATCGTACTCAGGGCAAACCCGTTGCCAACATGGATCGAGTGCCCCCCGCCGACGTTTGAGGCGGTGAAACCGACGAACGGCGCGAATCTCGGCGAGTCGGCGAGGGTCGGTGCATTGAAACCCGAGAGTGCCGGGAAGGCCCCTCGATTGTCGGCGATGCGGTTGAACGAACCGGGCATGTTGGCGTCTCCGTAGCATATAGGAAATTTGATTTCCTATATGCTGAGCAGATAGCAGATAGCAAATAGGAGATTTGACGACTCTCACGAATAGCAGAGAAACTGCTTGAGTCAAGCGATTGGAGTGTTAAAAGTCGGGCGCACCCGCCTTTTAACTATTAATCTGCAGTCCTTGCTGGAGGCGGCGAGCGGTTGGAGGCCTGTTCGAGGGCATCTGGCAGGCTGCTCTAGTCAAAATCGGCGCTGGGCTTACAACTTGCGCGCAGGTTCCCCATGCCGACCCGAGTCGGGGATGATCAGAAGCTCCCCAGGAAGGTGTGGATGTCGACGGCAGACAAGTGACAAAGTCTCCATTTGGCTGACTTGGATCGCTCCCCCCAATTGATTCCAGAAGAAGGGCTCAGTAGGACGACCTGCGTAGGCGATTGCGAGGCTACTCGAAAATCCATGTAATCTGCGACAACGCATCCTTTCACAAGTCGAAGGATGTGTGACATCTCCATGAGACAATCACACGAAACCACCGATGTAAATCGATGGAGGAGCTAACCTCCCTCGCCATAGAATGGCTCAGGCACAACAACTACTACGCCGACATGCGGAATACATTCGCTCTTGCTGTGTAGCGCACCAGAAAACGCTTGGAGCTATTTAGCGGACTTGTCGTCCATCCCAAGGGACCCCGCGGTAGGCCGTCGGAGGGAGTTGTTGCGGGGCTGCCGGGGGAGGAACTGCTACGGGACCAGGAGGGGCGACCTGGATCGGAGTGACGGCCTGCGGAAGCCCTTGATTGAATTGCACCAAATTGATCACCTCGTAGCCGTTTTGGTTCGGTAGGTCAAAGTTGACGTTGGAATTGGTGTCCAACGCATTGATGACATAACTACCAATCGTCACGTCGATCTCCGTGGGTGGATCGATCGCAGGGATCAATTGGATCAGAACCCGGTGAGGCAAAGCCATCGAGATCGAGGAGTAGAAGTTGTGATCGCTCTGGTTGGCCGAGGCAACCAACCGCCCCGTTGGATCCTTCAGGTAGACGTGTCGCGAGAAGCCAAATTTCGGGTCCATCACCAACGTGCGGGTGTAACTCCCCGTAGCGCTCGGAGCCAGGGTGGTCAGCTCGAGCATTCCATCAGGGCGCGGAATCGGCGCGCCGAGGACTTGGTAAGGGTCCAGTTCGCTGATGCCCAAGGCTTCGAGAATCCACAGCGGCGAGACCGGCAAAATCCTTCGGATCGGTTGCGCTTCGAACTCGTCGTGGCGAGCAAAAAACAGTTGGGGTCTCATCCCATCGCGCACGCTCATCCAAAACCACTGCTCGTTGCTGCCAACCTCGAAATTGTTCCCCATCATGCGGGAAATCCCACCGGAGATTTTGAATCTCCGCGATCGCTGCCAAACCAAACTCGCGTCGAGGTTGCGGATTTGGTTTGGATTGATGGTCACAAAGTTCGACTGAAGCGATTGGATGTTCTTGGAGCGATTGACCACCTGAGCCATCTGCTCGATCGAAGGTGGAGCGGTGAAAATCGGCTGCGGTTGGAATTCGGCCAAAGGGCGCTTTGGAATGCACGTCGCTCCGGTGGTCATGCACAGAACGGCAATAGCCAAGAGCCAACGAGAACGCTCGAGTCCCTTGAGGAAAACGCCCGTCGCACGCTTGAGCCGCGAGGCTCCAAGGGAAGCGAAGGGAATGGCTTTGCCGAAATTCACGGAGCGCATTAGGACTCGCTGAAAAGCAGTTGGTTCAGTTCGGCCTCGAGCAGCTCGCTTTGCTCAAGGTCCAGGTCACAGACCGGTATGCTAAAGTCGCGGTTTGTAGGGGAGTGGGTCAAGTGCAATACGAGCGATTCCTCCGGTGGTACCACCGAATCGAGTTTCATCGAAGTCGGTTCGCTCAGGATTCGTCGCCGGACCAACAGAAGGCAGAGAAGATAGGCAAGATCGACTTTGGCGGGATCCTCCAAAAGGGCTTCGAGGGTTGCTAGCAAAACGTGCGTAGGGGCAGGTTTGGGTTTGCCTGGGTTTTTCTCGGGGACTTGGCAAGTCCACCAGCCGACGGTCTGCTCCGGAGGGCCGCTCCAAGCTTCTTTGCAGAAATCCTGTCGAACCAACGAACTGCCCTGGGCCACGACCGCTGAGTAATAGCATTCGCCCGGCGCCAGGGCGCGGTCGGTCTGGTGGCAACGACGATTGCTGCGATGGATGGTATATTCTTGCATAGACTTTTCCATACGCGATTTGGCGATCAAGGGAAAGACGAATCGATTGTTCCAATCCGACCCGACCGCCGACTCAACAGCCTACGAGAAAGAGAACCCAGTGTCCGACGCTTTCTACGAAAACCCATTGATCACCCGTTATGCTTCCAAGGAAATGGCTCGACTCCTGAGTACCGAGCACCGAATCAAGCTTTGGCGGGAGCTGTGGATCGTCTTGGCTGAGACTCAAAAGGAACTTGGACTGCCCATCAGCGATGCTCAAATCGATCAATTGAAGGCGTTCCGAAGCACGCTGAATCTCGAGGTCGCAAACGCCTACGAGCGCAAGCTGCGTCATGACGTGATGGCTCAAGTCCACGCGTATGGGGATCAATGTCCCGATGCGATGCCGATCATCCATTTGGGGGCGACGAGTTGCTATGTCACCGACAACTCGGACCTGATGATTTTTCGCGATGCGATGAAGATGGTTCGCCAGCGACTGCTCGGTTGTTTGCAAGCGATGGCAAGTTTTGCCAAGCAGCATGCGGGATTGCCCTGTTTGGCCTACACGCATTTGCAGCCAGCTCAACCGACGACCGTCGGCAAGCGGATGACGCTATGGATGTACGATCTGGTTTTGGATCTTGCGGAGATCGACCATCGTCTATCGAGTATGTTGGCTCGCAGTGCCAAGGGGACGACCGGGACCCAGGCGAGTTTTCTGCAGTTGTTCGACGGGGACCATGAAAAGGTTCGCGAGCTTGAACGCAGGATCGCCCTGAAAATCGGCTTCCCTGGAGCTTATGCGGTCACAGGCCAAACATACACCCGGAAAATCGATGCCTATTTGACCGACACGCTCAGTGGTGTTGCCACCTCGATCCACAAGATCGCGACGGACTTGCGGATCTTGGCACATCGCAAGGAAATCGAAGAGCCCTTTGAGACCAACCAGATTGGGTCCTCGGCGATGGCTTACAAACGCAATCCCATGCGCAGCGAGCGGATGTGCTCGTTGGCTCGTTTTGTGATGAGTTTGCAATCGAGTCCGGTCATGACGGCCGCGACGCAATGGATGGAGCGGACACTCGACGATAGTGCCAACCGGCGGCTCGTGATGCCTCAGGCGTTCCTGGCCGTCGACGCGTGTTTGATCCTTTTGGAAAACGTTTCCCAAGGATTGGTCGTCTATCCAAAGACCATCGAAAGGAATCTACGCGAGGAGCTTCCCTTTATGGCCACCGAGTCGTTGCTCATGGCAGGAGTCGCCGCCGGGGGCGATCGCCAGCATCTTCATGAGGTCATCCGCGTGCACAGCCAAGCGGCCGCATTGCGGGTCAAGCAAGAGGGGATGCCTAACGATCTACTCGATCGGCTGGCCAGCGACCCTGCTTTTGCGAATATTTCAGTGACGGATGTGATGGCCCCCGAACAGTACACCGGTCGGGCCGAGCGACAAGTTCACGAGTTTCTTACCGAAGTGATCGAGCCGATCTTGGCCCAAACCGATGCGGCAGGGAGGCTCAGTGCAGAAGTCCATGTTTAATCTCCGGAGGCTAGTGCGTCTGGTTCGGCTCAGTGCGTTCATCGGTGGGTTGTCCATCTCGATCCCTGCCATACAACCCGGATCGGTACTGGCCCAATCGCCAACTCTGGAGGATCAAGACCAAGAGGATCGGATCGATGTTCAATGGGGAAAGGCTTGGGAAACGATGATTCAAGGTAAAGGGAACCGTTGGAATTTGGAGTTGCCGACCCTAGGAGGCAAGCAGTTCTGGACCGATCACCGTTGGTGGAACGGTTACCGCTTGCAATACAACCCGACGCTTGAGCATTGGCGATTGATCGATCCGGGTTCGGTCCGCAAAGGATGGGGGACCAAGGAAGCGATGCTCGAATTGCTCGGTCAGATTCAGGAGAAAGAGACTCAAGGCCCTCAAGATAAAAAGCCTCAGGAGTTCACCGAGGTGTTCCTATTGCTCCATGGCTTGATGCGGACAAGCTCGAGCATGAAGCCCGTCGAGGAGGAGTTGTTAGCTCGACTCGGCCAGAAGGAGCGAGCCGATTCGGTTGCCATCATACGATTCGGATATGCCAGCACCCGCTCGACGATCGCCTCGCACGCCCAAGCGTTCCGCGAGTTGGTAGAAAACCTTCCTGGCAAACCTCGCATCAAGATATCCGGCCATAGCCTAGGAAATATCGTCACGCGACTTGCGATCGCCCAGTGGACAGAGCAGGGGGATCCTCAAGGAATCCTCAAGCGAATCGATCGCGTGGTGATGATGGGACCGCCGAACCAAGGGTCCTCGTTTGCCAAACGGTTGTCATATTTGGGACTATTCGAAATGGTGACTGGCAAGTCGGGCATGCAGCTCGGTCCGCAATGGGATGGGCTTAGCTCGAGTTTGGGTATCCCGCCTTGTCCTTTCCAAATCATTGCAGGCGACCTGACTGGCTCGACGATCCAAAACCCGCTTTTGGATGGGCCTAACGACGCGGTGGTGACGGTCGAAGAGACCAAGCTCGCTGGGATGACCGAGCTCAAAACGTATCCGGTGCTGCATTCGTTTTTGATGCGGGATCCCAAGTGCGTCGCCGATGCCGTCGAATTTTTGCTTCGGGAGATTCCGCCGATATCTAACGCAACGCCAGGGCGATAGCCCAGGTCTGGCGGACAACCGCTTGCGATGATTGGCTCACCGGCAGGTGATTTACCTTGTAAGCCGCATGGGCGCAAGCCGCGGGCTATTGCTATAAGCCACACACCGAATGGATGGTACTACACCGCCGGGATCTTCCTTTGCGTCCTTGCACCTTTGCGACTTTGCGTTCATTTCTCCTAAACAACCAAACAGCCTTACGCGCGGTCGCCCCTCATCCCCCCCGCCCCTTACTCCCCCGGTCAAAGCCCCGGTGGAGAAGGGGAGCCAAGCGGTTATGGGTATTCTCGATAGCTGAAAAACTGGGGACTGTCCCCGGGTTTTGTCTCACCTGCTGGTGCCCAAACGCAGCGTCCTGGCGGGCTTAATCAAATCGCCCAACCGCTTGCGCTGGTTGGCTCACCGGCAGGTGATTGGCCTATAAGCCCCACACCGAATGGATGGTGCTACACCGCCGGGATCTTCCTTTGCGTCCTTGCGTCTTTGCGTCTTTGCGTTCATTTCTCCTAAAAACGCGGGGAAAGTCCCCACGTTTTGTCGGGCCGAGGATTGAATCCCTTCGGGATCGGTGGTGCAGACGATTTACCCGATCCGTAGTGGATTACTGGACCGGGCTAGTATTGTACCGGATGGCCGGGCCGGGCCAGGGCTTCCGTCGAGCCATGGGAATACTTGGCGGGGTGCCGAACCCCCAAACCGACGGCACCACGCTCTTCACGTTCACGTTTCACCCAATCGCGATTGACCACCGGCCACGAGACTTGTAGGATCCAGATGTCCCGTATCCGCGAGTAGCCAAGAGATCCCGACAAGTGCAGATGCGCTATGAAGTCGGCTTCACTCCCTCCCAAGGGCAACCCAATGAACACATCCGAACGCATTTTGTTTGACAAGATCAGACAACTTCCCCCGCAGCGGCTGGCTGAGGTCGAGGACTTCGTTGACTTTCTGCGGACCCGGGAGAACGAACGGCGGCTTGTGCGCGGCGCGGCCAAGGCCAGCGAAGCCAGCCTTGCGCAGGTCTGGGACAACGACGACGATGCGGCTTACGACCAGCTGTAACTGATATGACCATCGCCTCGAGATTTGACTTCGGCGACGTGGTGCTCAAGCCGGTCTTCAGCACCATCGAGCAAGGGCTCGTGATTCGCGTGTTAGGCCACCTCTCGGGCACCGACCTGCAGTCGCTGCAAGGGCTGCTCGGAAATGTCATTGGGTGAGCAAATGAAAGCGCGGAAAAGGCGGAAAAGCACAGGCATAGTCCCCGCGTTTTTCTATTGTTGATTGGCTAGCTCGTTGACATGCCGGACGCCTCTTGTCTCGCATCCATCTTGTATTGCAGCCAGCCAAAAATGCAGGCGGCAACAAGAAATGCGATACCGGCCCACGGCGCGTTATCGAGCACGAACTTGATTTTTGAGTCCGGTTTGAGTTCGATAAGCAATTCCACTCCCGGAGCCATGAGACTCGCACCGGCAATCGCCATACACCATGCGGCGTTGCGTCTTGCCCAGGTCCGATTGACCATCTCGTGTTGGAGAATCACAAGATAAACGAATCCTCCGACGAGGAGAGGCAGTCCGAAAAGTGCGATCCATTGCGGCTCAAATCCCAGCATCCATAGGAGCAGAAGGACCGCCGTCGCACCAGTCACCGCAATCGGCGCGGCGAGCGTTTGCCAGAACGGTTTGGGCTGTGCAGCAATCGGATGTGATATCCCCTGAGCGGTTCTATTGTGACTGCCGCTCGTATTATTGTCGTTACCGTTGATGACTTGGACGCTCGCTCTATCACCGGCGTAGATGTGCAAGTCGGACCTGCGGTCCTCGGTCTTTTGGATCGAAGCTACCGGCGCGATGCCGTTTAATAGCTCTCGGACATTGAACTGATGTCCTTCGAAGGCATATTTCTCCAAGCCCTCGCGTTCGAAATCGATCAATCGGAAATACTCAATCGCGGCGTCGGGTTTGTTTGGGATTCTCACGGGAACCATCGGTTCTGGGCCGATCTCCTCGAACAACGAATGAACCCATTCCAGACCCTCGCGCACGATCCGCAGGGCTTCGCGCCTCTCGTTGGCGGGTCCATGGACGAAGATCTCGACCCTGCGGACGCGTCGATCAGAACGCACCAGGATCTTGCACGCGCCAACTACCAATACGACGCCGTTGGCCCAGTAGGTTGGCGGCTTCGACAGGTAGAGGTGCATCTTCACGATGAATCGGGGTATCAAGCCTTTCGGGATGTCCTCGTAGTCGTAGCGGAAGCGGAGCACCTGCGGGTCCTCGACGCGGTCCAAGCCGGTGTCGATCGCATTCGGCGGCAACTGCTCGGGCATCAGATAGGTGCCGGGTTGATCGGCGATTTCGAAGCTCAAGCCGCATTGCACCGTCTGGTCGACGATGTATTGCCAGCGATCCTTCGGGTATTTGTGCGAGGCGTCCTCTAAACCCATGAGGAGCCGGCCGAGGTCGTCGACGCGAAACCGTCCCCCCTCCTTGACCACGTCCGAGTGCGTCAGCACGCGATAGATCGCCGTCGTCAACCAGTTGGGATCGAGCAGCGTCCTTTCCTTGTGCAGGATCACCACGCCGATGTCCCCGAGCAATTGCAGCAGGCGGCGTTGTTCGTCCTCGCTCGTAACGGGGTGCGCGACGTCGCGGCAAATGTTGGTGAAGCTAACGACATCGAACGAATGTTCTGCTTTGGCGATTTCTCGCAACTGTTCTTTGACTTCGAAGTAACTGAGAGGAAATTCGTCGCTGGCCTGAGGGATCTTGAGGCGGATCGTGTCGATGATCGTCTGCCGCAACTCGATGATCCCTTTGCCGCCATCTTTTTGATCTTGCTTGGGGTCGCGGCATGACGTGCGGATGAAGTCGATGATGGGGTAGGTTTTTTTGAGGGTCGTCTCGTCCAGCCTCAGTTCCCGATCTCCTTCGGACTTGTTGATGACGACGATGACTGGCACGTCGTCACCGCCGCGATTGCGAATGGCGCGCATCCAGTCGTGGAGTACGTTCTCGGCGTCCGCGACGTTCTCGCGCCGCGCTTCGAGCACGATCAAATAGAGAGAACGCGCCGTCAGGAAGAGCTTGTGCGTTTCGCGGGTAACCTCCTGGCCGCCGAAGTCCCAAACGTTCAGACGCAGCTCCTCGGTGTTGGGCGTCGTGTGGTGCGTATCCCAGCACGTGACCTCGATACGTTCCTGGATGTGTAAGCCTGGTGTTTTATCGGTATCGCGACAAGGTTCGTTTTTGATTAGATAGTTCACCAAAGCCGTCTTGCCGACCGCTTCATTACCGACCACGATCAGCTTTGCCTCGTTGAGCTTCCGCTTGCCTTCGCTCTGCGTCCGTCGGAAATAATCTCGCAGCCCTGCAGCATCCAAAGACCGAGTGAGTTCCTTCGGTAAACGCAGCAACTCGTTGTCGTGCAGAAAAATGGTATGAAGTAGAGGCAATCCCTCCGCCAAACGCCGCACGGAATCGTCGGTAAGACGGTTACGCGGGAGGTAGAGCGATTGGAGATTAATAAGATTCTCGGCAATGGCACGGGTCCCGGCATCGCCGACGTTATTGAAGCCGAGTTCGAGCACATAGAGGTTGGTAAGATTCTTGGCAATAGCCTGGGCCCCGGCATCGCCGACGTTGTTATTGTCGAGGAGGAGCAACTGGAGGTTGGTGAGGTTATCGGCGATGGCCATGGCACCAGCGTCGCCGACGTTGTTTGAGCTAAGCTCAAGGTGCTGGAGTTTAGTGAGCTTATCGGCGATGGCCCTGGCACCTGCCTCGCCGACGTGGTTGGAGCTGAGGTCAAGCGATTGGAGGTTGGTGAGCTTCTCGGCGATAGCCTGGGCACCAGCCTCGCCAACGTTGTTGTTGTTGAGGTGGAGTGACTGAAGGTTGGTGAGGTTCTCGGCGATGGCCCTAGCGCCGGCTTCGCCGACGTTGTTGGAGCCTAAGTGGAGCGTTTGGAGTTTGGTGAGCTTCTCGGCGATGGACCTGGCTCCGGCGTCGCCCACGTTGTTGTTAAAAATGTAGAGCGTGTGGAGTTTGGTGAGGTTTTCGGCGATGGACCTGGCGCCGGTAGTTCCGACATTGTTGCTGAAAAGTCCGAGCGTGTGGAGGTTGGTGAGGTTTTCGGCGATGGCTCTTGCGCCGGCATCGCCGACGTTGTTTCCGCTGAGGTCGAGCGATTGGATTTTGGTGAGGCTTTCGGCGATAGCCCTAGCGCCGGCTTCGCCGACGTTGTTGAGACCGAGGTTGAGCGTATGGAGTTTGGTGAGGTTCTCAGCGATGGACCTGGCACCAGCGTCGCTAACGTCGTTGAAGGTAAGGTCGAGCGATTGGAGGTTGGTGAGGTTCTCGGCGATGGACCTGGCACCTGCCTCGCCCACTTTGTTGGAGCCGAGATCGAGCGATTGGAGGTTCGTGAGCTTCTCGGCGATGGCCTGGGTACCTGCCTCGCCGACGTTGTTGGAGCTGAGGTTGAGCGACTGGAGGTTGGTGAGGTTTTCGGCGATGGCCCGAGCACCGGCATCGCCGAGATTCACATGCTGCAAGGCAAGTCGGCGAAGACTTGTGCATGCGACGATAGACACGAGGTCGTCCCATGAAACGGAATCGTCGCGGGTGAAGATTTCCTCCAACTCCCAGCCATTTTCCACATACCAATCGACGCGATATTGGCGGGGTAACAGTGCTAGGCCGCTGCGATTTCCACGCTGCCATTGGGCGAGCAATTGTGGCAATTCAACCCTGCTAATCGTTCGGACTTCGTGATTGCGACTGGGCATACCAAGGGCCTATTCTTCAAATGGCGTTAATCAAAGTGGCAACGTGATAGAGCCCTACCACAGTCGCCGAGAAATCTCAACGATCTCCTAACTACCCTGAACTTGGAACTAACAACCTCCGCAACCGGCCCGAGGCTGTCTTGGAACTCGTCGGCCTTGACGTCCACACGCTGCCGCATCATGAGCAGCAGGTTGCGGAGGCGCACGGTGCTGTTCACGTGTCGCGAGCGATAGGGTGACAATGAGCGCGAAGGTGTGCTTCATTGCGATTATTATTCTACTAGGTCCGGCATAAACTCGGGGACTGTCCCCGGTTTTTCTTAAATCGTCCAACCGCTCGCTGATTAGCTCACCGGCAGTCGGCTACACCTTGTAAGCCGCATGGGCGCAAGCCGCGGGCTATTGCTATAAGCCACACACCGAATGGATGGTGCTACACCGCCGGGTTCTTCCTTTGCGTCCTTGCACCTTTGCGTCTTTGCGTTCATTTCTCCTAAACAACCAAACAGCCTTACGCGCGGTCACCCCTCATCCCCCCCGCCCCTTACTCCCCCGGCCAAAGCCCCGGTGGAGAAGGGGAGCCAAGCGGTTATGGGTATTCTCGATAGCTGAAAACTTAGGGACTGTCCCCGGGTTTTGTCTCATCTGCTGGTGCCCAAACACAGCGTCCTGGCGGGCTTAATCAAATCGCCCAACCGCTTGCGCTGGTTGGCTCACCGGTAGGTGATTTGACTATAAGCCACACACCGAATGGATGGTGCTACACCGCCGGGTTCTTCCTTTGCGTCGTTGCACCTTTGCGTCTTTGCGTTTACTTCTCCTAAAGAGCCAAACAGCCTTACGCGCGGTCGCCCCTCATCCCCCCCGCCCCTTACTCCCCCGGTCAAAGCCCCGGTGGAGAAGGGGAGCCAAGCGGTTATGGGTATTCTCGACAGCTGAAAACTTGGGGACTGCCCCCGTGTTTTGTCTCACCTGCTGGCGCCCAAACGCAGCGTCCTGGCGGGCTTAATCAAATCGCCCAACCGCTTGCGCTGGTTGGCTCACCGGTAGGTGATTTGACTATAAGCCACACACCGAATGGATGGTGCTACACCGCCGGGATCTTCCTTTGCGTCGTTGCACCTTTGCGTCTTTGCGTTTACTTCTCCTAAAGAGCCAAACAGCCTTACGCGCGGTCGCCCCCCTCATCCCCCCCGCCCCTTACTCCCCCGGCCAAAGCCCCGGTGGAGAAGGGGAGCCAAGCGGTTATGGGTATTCTCGATAGCTGAAAACTTGGGGACTGTCCCCGGGTTTTGTCTCACCTGCTGGCGCCCAAACGCAGCGTCCTGGCGGGCTTAATCAAATCGCCCAACCGCTTGCGCTGGTTGGCTCACAGGTAGGTGATTTACCTTGTAAGCCGCACACCGAATGGATGGTGCTACACCGCCGGGTTCTTCCTTTGCGTCCTTGCACCTTTGCGTCTTTGCGTTCATTTCTCCTAAACAACCAAACAGCCTTACGCGCGGTCGCCCCTCATCCCCCCCGCCCCTTACTCCCCCGGCCAAAGCCCCGGGGGCGAAGGGGAGCCAAGCGGTTTGTATAGCACAAGGTATCGCCGAGTACCGAGTTGCGAGCTGGTGGGCGATTGAGCTTGCGGATACTACTGGGCGAGGTAATTGAGCGTGTAGTACGCGTCAGCATGGAGCAGCGGACGGGAGCCTTCGGCCGATCGGACCCCCTTGGAGGTCAAGTGATGCACATGGCCGCGTTGCAAGCCCTCGACAATCAATTCGACGCGTAGGCCGTCGTCGGAGACACTGGCCGATCGGACCGTAGGAGTCGTCGCATCGACCTCGGGGCTCCCATAGGCTCCCTGGTAGATGTAAGTGAATGTCTTGAGTTCGTAAGAGCCTACGTCTTGTGCGGTTTTCTTGTCGACCGGTTTGGTGAATACCAATTCGAACCCTTGTTTGCGGGCTTTCATTTCCTGGATTTCAAGTGGCGTTTGGCCGGTCCAATCCAAGCGTTGCACACAATAGGACTTTGTCCCTCGCGATCCCCACCCACGGTTGGTCCCACCGACGAACATCATTCCGTTGGGTTGCATCTCCAATCCGACAACTCCGCAATCGAGTCCTTCGCGGAACGGGAAACATGCTCCTTGGTAGTGGCCTTGGACTTTCTCCAGATAGCAGCGCATTACGGTGCTGAAGGTTTGGTCCCCGACGAAGACTTGGTTTTTGAAAGGTCCGAATTTTCCATCGGTCGTATCGCAGGTGATCCCGGCGGCCGACTGCCCCATTTTGCCATAGGGAAACAGAATCGCGGGTGGTTCGTACTCAGGAATTTTATCGGCTTCGACGACAAAGCGACTTCCGTCTTTGGGCTCCTGCGGTTTCTTACCCATGAACTCCTGGGCTTGTTCGTACCATTTGAAGCCCCCCGGATGACCGACGAATTTCTTGGGGCTCAAGTGCTTGAGGGCACAGGTTCCGTTCCAAGGCCCTTGGTTGTCGGTGTAGAAAATATCGCCTGACGCATTCGTTCCGATCCCGCCCGGAGAACGGATACCGCTGGTCGTCGGGATGGTCTTTCCGTCGGGTGTCGCACGCACGGCCCAACCGCGATAGAGCGCATCGCTGCCGAAGGATCCGGTCAAGCATAGGACGACCCAGATGTTTCCTTCTCTATCGAACTTGGACCCAAATGCGTACTCGTGGTAATCGCCGGTGATTTGCCAACCGTCGGCGACGACCTCGAACTCATCGGCCTTGCCGTCGGCATCGGTATCTTTCAAACGCGAAACGTCCGGACGTTGGGTGACATAGAGCCACCCATCGCGGTAATCCATCCCGATCGGCTCATGCAATCCGTGCGCGAACCTCATGAATTGATCGGCGGAGAAATCATCGCCAAGCGGATTTTCGATCATCCATACCTCACCGCGCCTTGAGGCGACGGCCATTTTTCCGTCGGGCATTCGCTGGAACGATGTCGCTTCGAGTTCGACTCCCGGTGGGATCTCAAAGGATCGAATGGCGTAGTAATCGGATTCCTTCAATTCCTTCGAGCCGCTCGATTCGTTCTTCTTGGCCTGAGCCTGTGCCTGAGGCTGATCCTGAGAACAGGCGGTCGAAATCCACATGGTCGGCAATGCCAACAAGGCGAGAAGAAAGGTCGGCTTGGTGATTCGCATGTTTAGTTTTCAGCGGCGATGGGGTTGGTAGGTAGCGGTGGTTAGGAGTCGCAGGGATCACTCTAGCAATCGGTAGGGATCACCAGCGAAGGTAGTATTCAAGTTCGGCGTTTGCGGTAATGTTTGCTGTGCTGTTGGCTGTTGGGAGAAGCACCGGCAGGAGCAACTCCTTTTGGTTGGCCGAATCTCGCACTTTGGCGTTCGATGCGACTGCTTCGGCCACGGTGATCTGATACTTATCGTCGACCGTCCAAGTATTCTTGCCGTCTTGAACGATCTTGCTGCCTTCGGCCAACCGGACGTAGAGTTTCGCATTCGTCGCGCTCTTGGGGACTTGGAACGAGAGCGTCCGTTTGAGTCCTGGCGCATCCTTCGGTCCGACACTCAGTTCGGCTCGATCGCCGACCGTCGTGTCGGCCCCGATCCTCGTATCGCTGAGCTTGTAGCGGAAAGTCGGGTGACCGGACTTGTCGGTTTTGTATCCGAGGAACTTGTAGTTTTTGGTGACTGCGTTCGCCTCAGGCCAAGCTTCTGCGGGGTCGTTGAGCCAAGCGACAGCGGGGCGCGATTCGTAGTTTAGGACCAGGTCCCCGAGAGGTTTTTGACGTCCGACTCCGCGATCGCGCCAGTGCATCGAAGCGTCAATGAACTGACCTTGCCAGAGTTTTGCCAAGTTCATGGATTGGGCATCCCAGGCGATATTCAGTCCGCCTGGATACCCCACAGCGATGCCGCGTGCGGAAAGTCCATCGAGAAAGTTTCGATAGAGGATGGGTTGGTCCTGGGGTTCCAGAACGATCTGATCGCGTTGGAGACCTTCGGGAATCGCCGCTTGAGTCCCTTGGGAAAGGTACTTCCAAAGGGCAGCGATCTGATGATCCGCATGTCCATCATAGACCGACTTCAGGACGCTTGTCCCATCGGGAAAGCTTGCGGGCATCCGAGTTCCCGGCCGGTACTTGGTCGGTTCGAGCATGTACCTTCGGAACCACTCTGGGCGAAGTCGCTCGGTCATCGTGAGCATATTGATGGCTTGGATTCCCGTGGCGCGTTGGTTGCCGAAGGTATGGCACTGTGCGCAGGAGAGTCCTTTGTTTCCGGCCAAGAGTCTTCCAGAGGCGAGCGTTCGGATTTCCGCTTCGTCGGGAGCTTGGGCCACGGAGTCTTGTGCGGGTCGATCGGCCTGCTTCCAGTGCTCAGCGAGCCCTTGGGTGGCCGAACCGTATTTGGGCATACGGACGAGCATGTAGGGACGATGGCGAGCCCCTTCGGAGAGGACTCGGTTCAAATAGTCGTCGGTGAGTTTATCACCCACACCGGTCAAACGCGGTGGCAGTCTTCCTTCGTCTCCCATTTCCGGGATGGTGGAGGTGAATCGATCGAGCTTATCGGATTCTGGGCCTCCCCAATCGTTGCGTTGATGGCAAGCGATGCAATTGAGTTTCGCGAGCGTGTGCTTTGAGTTGGCTTCTGCAGAAATCTCCCCTTGGGGATCGACCGCAAGGGCCGCGATGATGGCTTCTTTCTGAAGAGCGGTCAGTCGATAGTTGGGAAGGCCGCTGGGCAGTTGGCTTGCCAAGCATCCTGCATCGGTCTTGAGTGCATCGATCGATGGGGCTTTGGCCAGTGCCGATGCGGCTTTGTCGGTATCCTTCATCGCATGGCACTGCACGCAACCGACCGATTGAAACAGGGCTTTTCCTTCTGCGATCCAAGCCGGGTTGGATTCTTCTTCGGTGGCGGTTTTTCGAGGTTGATCGGGTCCGAGTTGGAGCCATCCATCGATCGGTTGTTTGACAAACAGAGGGCTTTCCCACTGAAGATCGACGGTCCATTCGCCACCTCCTTGGAAGTACTCGACGACCACTAGATGAGGCCCGGCAGCCAGTTGTATCTCTTCGGATTTGGTTTGATGGGGATGGACTCCGTCGACATCGACAACTTTTTTGCCGTCGACGAGCAATCGGCTTCCGTCATCGGACCCCAGGTGAAAGCGAACTTTGGTGGGTTGTTCGAGCACGAAGTAGGATTCGAACCTCGCTGCGAAGTTATTGGTTCGGCCCGCGACGGACAGATCGAAGCCCTCGCAGGTCCCCGAAGCGATCGGTTGGAGTGTTTTGAAATCGGGGAGCTTATTCCAGTTGCCTTCGTAAACGGAAAACTTGGTGTTGGGCTGTGCATCGGACGGATCGATCGCCCCGAGGAGAAAGTGCGTCAGATCGCGAGCTTCGTTGTCATCCAGATGCATGTTGGGCATACGTCCGGAGGGTCGCACGTCATGGGGTTGTTTGAGGAACAGCGCTAGGCCATCGAAGGAATACTTCTTGGCGAGGTTCGGCAGTGGTACCGACGTGGCGCTCAGTCCAGAACCATCGGCGTCGGCATGGCACACGGCGCAGCCGATCTTTTCGTAGAGTTGCTTGCCCCGAGCGACGGCTTGGGCGTCGGATCGGGAGTGCTTTCGGCTCTTTCCCGTGGATTCCAAATAAGCCGCTAGGGACTTTGCTGCTTGGGCCCGTTGTTGTTCGTTCATGCCATGGAGCAAGTCGGGCATGGTCGTCCCGAGTTTATTGCCGTGGACATCGCTGAGCATCGAGGCGATGTACCCTGCTTTCAGTCGGCTACCAACTTGCTCGAGCACCGGCGCACTTTTTTGTTCGAAGACATTGCCGAATTTCCCTGGGGCATGGCAACTGATGCAACCGAGTTCGCCGATGAGGAGTCGCCCGCTGAGTTGTTGATCGGCAAGCGTGCTGCTGGTGGCCGCAAGGCGTTCGTAACCGGCGACTCGCGGTCGTCGTGCGACTTGGTCGGCATCCAAGGGAACGAGCCAGATATTTCGATAGCCGACCGGATTGCCGTGGTCTTGGAGATACAGCGGTCCGTCGCTGGGGGTTTCATTGACGGGGGCTGCCGTTGTGGAACCTGGAACGTTTTGGTTGCGGTGGACTGGGAAACCGTTGAGCCATACGCTCAATTTCGCATCGGAGATTTTCTTCCCGTCGCTATCCCAGCGTGCTGCGGTGAATTCGACGTCGTAGGTCTGCCATTGCAATGGGGGCAAGCATGCGTTGAATTCGGCGGGTTTTACGCCGTAGATCGCGCCGCAAGTGTTTCCCTCATTGTCGAACCCGAAGGAATCGAGGACTTGGGTTTCGTATCGCCCTTGGTGATACACACCGCTGTTGCCGCGTCCTTGGCCTAGGGCTTTGGGAACAAACGGGGTTCTGAATTCCAGGTGGAGTCGGTAGTCACGAAAATTGTTTTTGGTGGTGCAACCGGCCAGGAGCAAATCCCCCTCGATGAGTTTCGCACCGCTTGCCCAGTGCTTGTCGATGCTGGCTTGGGTTCCGTCGAAAAGGACGATCGCCGCACTGGGCGGCTTGGCACCGAGCGTTGGGCTTGTACGTTTGACGGCACTGGCTCCCTCGAGGATATCCTTGAGTTCGTCTTGGTCGACCTCGACGACTTGGACCGGACCTTTGTCCCATCCTTCGCCTGGTAAGCCGCCTTGGTAGGTCGTCACGCGAAAGACATTTTTGTCCAACGCTGCAACTTGGATCCCACGAGTGTTCTTGAGGTACTCACCTTGAAGTTCGATTGGCTCGTCGGCTTGGGTCCACCCCGCAGCGCTGAGAGTTCCCAGGGAAAAGATCGCCAAGACCGCAGCGCGAAAACCAAGGGTGCTGAGCATTTGAGTCGGTTCGAGTCGTTGAGGAAAAATGAGGCTGACGGCAAGGCCAGCGCGGTGACAGGCTCGGGGATGAGCACAAAGTTGAGCATGAGTCAGACGAACTATAGCATAATCGATTTTTAAGCAGAAAAAACCAGGGAGCTCAGGAGTTCCCCGACGACTCGGGTTCTTGATGATTCATTCCGAGTTGCTTCATTTTGCGGTAAAGATTCGATCGCTGCATGCCCATGCGTTCGGCCGCAAGGGTCATGTTTCGCTTGCACGCCTTGAGTTGCTGTTCGATGTACCTGGATTGGAAGTCGTCGGTCGCTTGGGCCAAGGGCTTCGAAAGATCGATTCGCTCAGAGTCGCCTTCTCCATCGGCTCTAGGGGAACTTACGAAGTCGATCTCGGAATCCTCGATGACCTCGTCGGTCGTCAGGTAAGCGATCCGTTCGATGATGTTTCTCAATTCGCGGACGTTGCCGGGCCATTGATGGCTGGTGAGACGCTTTTTGGCCGATGCGTTCAGGGTCGGTTTACTGCGACCGATCTTGGCACAGAACGTCGTCAGGAAGAAGTCTGCCAATTGCAAGACGTCGTCGGCTCGGTGTCTCAGGGGTGGCAGGTTCAAGGTCACGACCGTAAGGCGGAAGTAGAGGTCTTCGCGGAATTTCTTCTGGCGTACAAGGTCGACAAGGTTTTGGTTCGTCGCGGCGATGACGCGCACGTTGACGGGTATCGCGGTGGACCCTCCGACCCGCACGACCACTTTCTCTTCGAGCACCCGAAGCAGTTTTGCTTGGCCCCCTAAACTCATGTCTCCGATTTCGTCGAGAAATAGGGTTCCTCCGGAGGCCAATTCAAATTTGCCAGATCTAGTTTCATGGGCGTCGGTGAAGGCCCCTTTTTCGTGTCCGAAAAGTTCGCTCTCTAGCAGCGTCTCGGTGATCGCAGCGCAGTTGACTGCGATGAAGGGTTCATAGCGCCGCTTGCTCTGATAGTGGATCTGACGCGAGACGACCTCTTTGCCGGTTCCGTTTTCACCGAGCAGCAGGACAGCAAGGTCCGTATCGCCGACGCGAGCGATGGTAGATTTGAGATTGAGCATCTCTTGCGAGGAGCCGATGAGTTGCACTTGATGCACTGCGTCTTGCGTTAAGCGGTCGCGGGTTTGGATCAAACGCTGCATGGTTTGGGTGTTGGACAAGGCCGCTGAGGCATGCCTAGCCAACTCGATCAACTCGTCTTCGTCCTGCTGATCAAAACGGCCATCGATGTGATTGATGACTTCGAAAACACCCATGGGTTTTCCTCGCAAGTCGTTCAGAGGAACTGCCAGCAGCGAGTCGGTTCGATACCCACTGCTGGTATCGACGCGGCGATCGACCTCGTCGGTCAGATCCGATCGGTCCCACCGGCGGGGTTGTTGACTCTTGAGGACCGCTCCTGCGACCCCCTTGTCGTCGGCGATGCGAAGGAGTTTACCCTCCATCCCCAACGCTGGGTGGCCGACGAGTTCCCGCGACTGTTTGTCCCAAAGAAAGATACTTGCCCGATCGCTCCGCAAAAGACCGGTGGCCGCCTGCGCGATGTCCTGCAAGAGCCGATCGAGATCTTGATGCGCATGCCAATTGGCGGCGACCTCAAGGATCTGACTTAAACGGACAACATCCCTTGATTTGCGCAGTTGTTGATGCCACAGATCGATCGCTTGGGACAGCAATCCGAGTTGCTCCTTGAGGGATTCCTGGGACAGCGGTTCCAAGGCTTGTGGATTGGGATTTGCAAAACAGAGGATCAGCTCTCCGCGATCGATGCTCGTCGCCGAAGAAACCGACGATCCGTTGGCGGCCCCATGGGCAAGTGGGTGGAGCGACCAGCTCGGAGTCGTCTGTTGTCTCCGAGTGTCGAGGCACTCCGAGAGGGATGCGTCGGCCGGTGGATGCGAGACTGCTTTGCCGACTGCGATGAGTTTTTTCCAAGCTCCTTTGGTGGGTGTCATGACCCAGAGGGTCGACCAATTGCCGTGCATGGCGAGCCAAGCGAGCGGTTCCTGAAGCAACTGTTCTAGGGTTCTCGATCGCTCGATGGAGGCAAATAGCTGATTGGCAAAGGAGTTCGATGGCATTACCGATCGTGCAGTGCTTGAGTCGAGGCGTAAGTCAGTTGGCAAACGGCTCATTCATTTTCGATCGTTTCCTGGGGCTCGGGCAGCATCCAACTGAGAATCAAACCCAGGAAGGCATAGCCTCCGGCGATGGCTGCGCCGGCTAAGGCGATTCGGCCCGGATCGGGGGGCTTGGAGGCCGAGAAGGTGATGGTTAGGAACGCGGCCAACGTACCGAGGATACGACCTCCAATGTTGGCTGCGAAGCTCTCGCCGGTACCTCGAAGGTGCAGCGGGAAGACGCGAGGTATGTAGTTGCCCCAGAAGCTGAACTGGGCGACGGTAAATAGCCCGGCAAAGAAAATCCCCACTTTGATCCAAATCAGCGAATCTTCTGCTTTATACGAAGTGCTGATCCAATAGAACAATAGGGGTACGAAGATCGCCGCTGGGATCAGGAACATCCGCAGGAGTGTTTGGCGACTGACGACGACCAAGGCGAGGACGGCCAAGAGAACACGGCCGACCAACCCGCCGACTTCTTGGAAGATCGTGACCTTGGCGACCTCTTCATCTCGAAAATTCCCGATGATGGCCTTCTTGCGCGCCTCTGGGAGTTCCTTTCCATCTGCCTCTTGGGTTTGGATGATCTGCTTTCCCTTGGCCTCAGAATCCTTGACGATGCTCGCGTGCCCGGCGAGGATTTGCGGCAATTGTTGGATGGCCCCAAAGGCGATGCCGTAGCTGGCTGCAAAGAGGATGGTGGTGATGATGGTCGTACGGGCCAAAGCGGGAGAGAAAAGCTCCGCAATGCTCGGGCGTCTGAGCGACCCGGAGAGTTTCTTTTGTTGCCACTTGGGAGATTCAGGCAGGAACGGACGAATCAGGATCAATGGAAGTGCGGGGATCACCCCTGAGATCAGCGTGTATCGCCAAGCTTCATGCTGTCCGTAGATCGCTGGAAGCCACTGCTTTTGAGCGAGCCACGTTGCCATGACGGCTGCCACGCCGACCATGAGTCCACCGATCGACGAGAAGGCCTGTGTGTATCCTAGGGCCTTCTCTTTTTTCTTCGGGTCGTCGAACAGCTCGGCAAGCCAAGCCACCGCGGCGACGAACTCGACGCAAACTCCGATGAAGACCAAGCAGCGGAAAAACAAAAGCCAATTGAGGTCTTTAGCAAAGCCAGCCGCCAGGGCCGAAAACGCATACAGCAGGATCGAACCGGTCAGGACGCGCCGGCGTCCGAAGAGATCTGTCAGGTATCCGCCGAGCAAGCCAAAGATACCCCCGATAAGGGCCGGAACGAAGAAGAGGGTTCTTGCCCAATGCACATAGTTGTCACCCCCCGGAGCCCACAATGCCATGGCTTGGGGTTTGGTCATCCCGCCAGCGACAAGCTGCTCGACCAGCGGAGCGCTGAGCGCAGCGATCGCTGGTTTGATGATCAGCGGCAGCATCAGTAGCTCGTAGATATCGAATGCAAATCCGATCGATGCCATGATCAGGATAAGCCACGTGACTGTTGAACTGGGTTGCGTCGAGGAGGTTGTTGGTGTGATGCTCATTTACCGGTAGATACGATTCTCAAGCGTGCAAAGGGATTCAAAGGATGCGTCTAAGCAGGACGACTAACTGAGCGGCTAACTGGTGCTAACGAATTGGGGTAGGGCAGGGAGGGCTGAGGGGAGGGAGGGCTGAGGTGGGGCAGGGCAGGAGGGCGCATTTCGCCCGCGCAGGTTGCCCCATGATACCCCATAAGCGAGGCGGTCGCCACCAATGAAAAAAGGCCCTGCAGTTTGCAGGGCCTTTTTGCTCAGATTGCCTTGGGGCAATGCCCCGGGCTGGATCGACTAGACGTTCCAGCCTTCTTGGGTGAAGTAGTTGTCGACCGCGTCGAGGTAACCTGGAGCCGAAAGCTGTGGGTTGTTGATATCGACAGGGTTCCAGACCAAGTCCGAGGAGCTGGCCAGGATTCGAACGTATTGGAGTCCCGTTCCAGCAGGAATCTTCAGGAATTGCTTTTTCTCGACCAAGACCGCCGTGAAGACTTGTCCGTTGCCTCGAACGGCCGTGAGCAAGGCTCGCGTTCCATCGGCGCTGAGGACGACTTCGTGGAATCGGTCTCCTTCGAATCCGTCTTTGCGAGAGGTCCACTCGGAGTATCCGGAGTTCGAGTTAACCATCGCGTACATTCCGCGAGATCGGAGGGTCGCATCCTTGAGGTACAAGCTCGATGCGAAGTACTCGATGGCTGAACCGTAGGATGGGTTGATACCCAAGACCGGGAACTGCCGCACGAGGTTTTGACCACCCGGAGGATTGATCGTGAAGGTCTGCGAGCGAATTGCCGAGCCGGATTCGATCATCGACGCTGGATTGACATAGCTGACGGTGTAGGTGCCTGGGGGCAACAGTTCGAAGTCGTATGATCCATCTGAATCGGTCATCTCGACCATGCGGATCGTATTGGCCGGATTCGATGGATCTGCGTAGCTGAGGGTCACCTCGACACCACCGACAGGAAGCTCGACGGCCCCTGCTGGGTTGTTGTCGTAGACTCCGTTGAAGTTGTCATCGACGTAGATGAGTCCCTTGATCGAACTGGGCTGGAACGGCAGGACCTTGATCGTAAAGTTTCCGACATCCGCAAGTGGATCTGGATTACCAGCGGTCGTTCCGTTGTCTTCCACTCGGTATTGGAACGTGAAGGATTCGTTGGTTCCAAGAGGAGCGAAGTAAGTGATCGACGTTCCATTTGGGTTGAGCGTCAAGGTGCCTGGATAAGTGGCTGGGAGAAACAGATCGGTGATCTTGAGCTTTTGCCCGGACTCGTTCGGAGCTCCCTTGTTCATCGCATCCAGAGCGGCCGTCAGGTCGATGACGGTGTTCACACCGGCAAAGGCGTCTCGCGAGAGGTCGTCTGCAACCGGAGGGTTATTGACTTCGCTGATGTACAAGTTGACGGTGCCGGTCGCACTCAGGGCCGGAGTCCCATTGTCGACGATGCTGTAGACAAAGGAGTCCTGTCCATCGACGAGGCTATTGTAGAACTGAGGCGGTGTGTAAATCAGGTTGCTACCTTGGCGGACGATCGTACCACCTTTGGCCGTGGTCAGCGATCCGACGATTTCCACCAACGAGACCGACTGAGCCGATTCGTTGTCTGGACCTGGCCTATCGCCTGCGATCACGTCGGCTATAGGGATGGTTGTGGTATTGCCTTCCAAGTAAACCGTTGGCGGGGTTGGCAAGGTCTTTGCAACCGTGATCGGTGCGTCATTGACAGCCGACACCGAGATCGTCAGCGTTGCGCTTGCGGTCTTCGGATCGAGCACGCCGGCGGTTGTACCGTTATCTCGAACGGTGTAGAGGACTTCCGCAACACCGTTGAAGTTCGCCGATGGAACGAATCGAATGCTGCCGTTGACTAGCGACACGGTGCCCGAACCGGCTGTAAGCAATTGAACATCGGTGATGGTCAGCGTTTGGCTGTCCTCGAAAGGACCGCGGCTGATGTCGCTGGTGAACGCTTGGCCATCGATATCCAAAGTCGTGTCTTCGTTGACCGCAACGTTCTTTCCGAACGGTGCAGGCGGATCGTTGACTTCGGAAATTTGAATGGTCAAGGTTGCGTTGACGGGTACGCTACCGGGCTTGGAATCGGTCATTTGGTAGACCACCAAGATCGGTCCGCCATTGACGTGAGCAGGAGCGGTGTAAACGACGCGGTCATCGCTCGGATCGTTCGGTGTGTCGGTTCCGACGACGGTTGCAGTCCCCTTGCCAGGTTGAGGTTGCTGAACGATCGAGAGCAGTTGGCTGACGAATCCCTCGTTGACGAAGTCGTTGGCCGTGACATTGATCGGATAGCTGGTATCGACGGTCTTTTCGCTCGTCGAGAATTGGTCATCGACTGCGAATGGGAAAGTCGGCGGGAGGATGAAGACTTCGGTGCGAGCCGTGCTTGTCAGCCCGGCGTTGTCTTCGATCGTATAGCTAAAGAAATCGGTTTGGTTGACGGCTGTCGTCGGTGGCGTGTAGATCACCCGGGTTCGGTCGGCGTTAAGCGTTACGGTTGCTCCCAAGGTGGTCGTAGTCACCGAACGGATCCTGATCGTATCGATGCTGGATTCATTGGGACCAGCACTGTCGTTGCGCATCACATCCAGCGGAGTCGGCGTTCCGGTCAGGCCGATCACATTGAATCGAGCACTCGAACCGGTATCGTCGACAGCGATCGGACCATCATTGACCGGAGTGACGTTGATCGTCAAGGTCGCATCGGTCGAAAGAGCTGGAGTTCCGTTGTCCGTGCCGCGAACGACAAAGCTCACCGGACCGAAGAAGTTAAGGGCGGGAACGAACTGCAGGGACCCGTTGGCAAGGATCGTCGCAACACCTTGAGAGGGCTCTGGAGTGCTAACGAGCGAGAGCGTTACGGTCTGTGCCGATTCGTTGGCCGGGCCTGGTGCGAAAATTTGGGTCGGCAGAATCACCAGCGGTGTTGCAGAATCTTCGGCAACGCTGAAGGTCGTTTGCACAATCACCGGTGCGTCGTTGACGGCACTGACCGTTACGGTCAGCGTGGCGTTGGTCGATTGCGCCGGTGTACCGTTGTCGGTACCACGAACCACCATGATCACCGTGCCGACAAAGTTCGCCGCAGGGGTGAATTCGAGAATGCCCGAGGCATTGATCACCGCTGTTCCCTGGTTCGCAGGTGGTGGGGTAACGATCGACAAGGTGATCACTTGGGCCGACTCGTTGGCTGGTCCAGGCGAGAAGACATCCGTAGGAGCGATCAGCAGGGGCGATGCAGGGTCTTCGGTGACACTGAAGGCTGTATTGATCACGATCGGTGCATCGTTGACCGCTGTGATGTTCATCGTGACCGTACCGGTCGCGACATCGTTGATGTTGTTGCGTATCGTGTAGGTGAACGTTACAGGTCCGTTGTAGTTGGCAGCCGGTGTAAACCGGATGGTCTGGGCCGTACCGACCCCATCAAACGAAACCGTTCCACCTTCGGTCGGCTGGGTGACCGAGATGATACCTCTGGAGGTTCCAAATCGGTCGACGTCGTTGGCCACGACGTTGTAGCTATTGACCGGCGCATCTTCGTTGATCGTAAAGACATCGTTGACCGCAGTCAGGCGGTCTTGGATGTTGATCACTGCCGTCGGCAAGATCACTTGGCTGGAGGTCAAGTACACGCCGGTGGCGTTGTACAGAGCGATACCGAGGTTTTCACCCTGACTTCCTGGAGGTGGCAGCTGCGAAACGGTCGCAGCCAAATCGACGGTACCCGATGCACCTGCTCGGAATGCGGTATCGACGATCCCGAAGAAGTTCGATGCCGAGGCACTTGGAATCGGTGCACTGGAGTTCGAGAAGCTACCGAGGTTCTTCACAGTTCGTTTGCCGGTGGCAGCAGACGACTCGTCCAACACACCGTTCGGTCCATTGACGTACAACGGGAACTGAGTGGTGATCGGCTTGTAGTTCATCGCGGCCCGGGCCACAACGGTTTGGCTCGGCGAAGGAGCGTCTTGGAATGTGATCGTCGGGTTGATAACCCCGAGGGTCGCCGTCAGGTTGTTCTCGGCGATCGACGCGTTGGGCATGTCGGTGCGAGCTTTGTCGTTCCGGAAGAAGATGTCGAAGTTGAACCCTGGATCCGGATCGATCTCGTTGACATTGACAACGACGTTGCCGGCTCCGATTCCGGGAAGGCCTTCTAGGGCGGTCCGAATGTTGTCAGCCGTCCCCGATTTGCTCGGGATCGTTACCCCTGGTCGTGGAGAGGTCGTTGCGATCGGAATCACCGACGTGATCTCCGACCCGTAGGCTAGCCTGAAACTACCGCCAATCGTACCATTCGGGTCGCTTTGTCGAAGCTTCAGCGAATTGTACTCCGACCATTGGAGCTGGATCTTCTCGCCCGATGTGCCATCTCGGTTGGTGAAGTTTAGATCATGGTAGGCGCTGAAGATCCCTGAGGGATTGCCACGAAGGTCGGCCATCAAGGTCCGAATGACGAACTTCTGACCGGTGCTAACGTTCGCTTCGTACACGAAGTCGTTGGGGTTTGGGTCCAGGTTAGCGCCCAAGGTCCCGTTATCGTTCAGCGCATAGAACTCGTACTTGATTTCTGCGAGTTCACCGACCCCTTCGCCGCGGTTGATCGAGTTGATCACCAAGAGCGCATCGAGAGGCGAGAGTGCGTTGTCGCCGTCGGCATCGACAAGACCGACTCGGGTCGTCGGTGCTTGGCGGCCTGCCAAGGAACCCGAACCCGTCGTGTTGATTTGATTGATCACCATCAACGCATCGAGGGGGGAGATTTTGAAGTCCCCGTCGACATCCGTCGAGGCAAGATAATTGTGAAAGGGAGCGAAGTCCGCGGCCATCAGTTCGCGGCGCTCAAGCGACTCGAGCCGCAGCATGCGGCTCAAAAAACTCTTCTTGGAAGATTGAATGTTCTTACGTTCCCGGACTCTGCGATTTTGCGAAGCGCTCATCGAAACTTCCACCATATGCAGTAAAGTGACTAGCTACGGGGACTCTTGGCTCAACGTCTCAGCCAAACCCCGTGCGGACTTTGAAAGTAGTTAGGCCCACTCCTGAATTCAACCTACTAATCGCTAAGACCCCTATTTTCGATCGAAATGTTACTTTCGGCCTATCCGGACACAGGGGCCTCGCAAGCAGTTTCGGCTTGCAAAAGGTTCGAAACCTACCGCCTCAGGACTTTAGAGGCGTCAAAACCGATAAAGTTCCTTCGGGAGGCAAAATCCCACTCTCATAATCTTTTTCGGCTAGATCGATGCCCAGGGCAGAAGAAAAAAACCCTACAAGGTGCATTTCCCGCAAGAAGTTGCCCGCCAATTCGAAGCCGAGCAGGGCAGGGGGGCTTGCGTTCGGATTTGAGGATTACCCCCTAGTTATAGGCCGCACGCTGAGGATGCTTGCCGACCCCGGGGAACTCCGAAAGAACCGAATCGCCATAGAATTCGATCGCTCGCTTCCACATCGATTCCTCTTTTTCGAAGACGATTTCGGGAACCGCAGGAACCACAAGCCAATGGTGATCGACAATCTGTTGCTCGAGTTGGGACTTTGCCCAAGCCGCATGGCCAATGAACCACCTGAGGTGCTCGGGTGAGTTTTGGGCCAACTGGCGAAGCGTTGGAAGTTGGGCTGAGAGGTACACCCCATGGTTATTGCCACCCTCGGCCAGCGCCGACTCGTTGTGGATAGCCAGAATTGGACCGTTGTTGGGCCCCCCAAAATTAAAATGCGCCGTTCGAACGTCTGCCGAAGCCATGGCGACTTGCTCCTGTCCTTCGAAAAGAAAGCTCATCAGAGGTTTCGGATCGAGTTCCATGGGCCGATTAAGAACCACCCCTACAGCCCCTTCCTCGCCGTGCTCGACGATTAGGCAGACGGAATTACGGAAGTTCGGTTCGCGGGCCCAGGGACTTGCGGCCAGAAGGGAGCCGGTCAGCAACACCTTTTCGGAGTTCCCTTGGTTTTCGGGGGATTGGTCGCTAGGAAGTCGATTCATGTTCGGACATCTCCTGGTGCTCTCGGCTCGTTTCGGTCTGATTTGGCACTCTTGCCAGTTCTTGGACGAACAAAATAAGCAAATGCGGTGCCAAAAAGGAGTGCTAGGTCAAATTCATCGAGGAAACTCGATTTTGCTATCGCTCCTAATGTATAGACTGCAAAAAGCAGAATAGGTTGCCAGAAAAACGTTCAGGTTGCCCAAAAACGGTCCTGAATTTTCATCTTTGGCATCGAGTGTAGAGCCATTGTCCCCAATGGCTCGGCACGGCGCGCACGCGGGGGCGCCTTAGGTTTTTTCGGCTGTTACTCACACTGGCTACGGTGGCTTCAGGCTCCGATCGATTGGGGACAATCGATCTACCATTTCGACGCGCAAGCGGAGGCGTCTTCGGGTTTTCGGTTGTTAGGCTCCACCAATTCCAATGCGAGGCGATTCCATTGCCACGAAAACCGCGTAGATGGTCGTCGTACTGACCACGACGGCCTGCAAACGCTTGTAGGTCTCCACATGATTTCGACATGATCGGCATGACGAAACGTGCTGTTTTCGAAATACAAGATACGGGACCTGCAAATGAAACGCGTCGAAACATTCTTTCTCTGCGCTTTGGCCATCTTTCTTTTCTTAGGGGTCACCGGTTGCGGAAACGGCCAGAGTGGCACAAGTCAAACGCCGAGCAGCGGCACAAATACCGCATCGGGACGGGACCCCTCTGCGACGCCCACCCCTCCGATCTCGACAAAATCCTATCCGGTTGAAGATCTACCCAACCAATAACTACGAATTTATCGAAATACGCTCCGACTCAACCATCCCATGAGCGACCTAATCTTTCCCCGATCCCGCTGGATGATCCTTGCACTCACCGCAGTTGCCATCGCATCGATCGCCTTTACGATTTTGTTGCTACCGCCGAGATACGCCTTTGAGCTCGACGGCCAGAAAATGGAGCGAGAGGACATCCTATCACTTGGCGAACTCAAAGCGGAATTGGAGCATACAATTCGATGGCAGCCAGAGTACACCGAACCGGAAGCGATTGAGAACTTAGCGATTTGGATCCGAAGTCCAAGCAATCAGAATGCCAAGTCTTTAACGGAACTACTGCGAGTTGGCGGCGTTGAATTCAGTCAAATCAATGGGATGATTAAAGCCCTTGATTCTCATGCGAATATCGATTTGACGAAACTTCGAGATAAGCCATTTGAAGGCCTAAAAAGTGACCTTCTTGCCAAGCTACAGGGATTGGCTAGGGCGGAGCGCGACGCTGCGCTTTGGAAGATAGCAAACCTGCCGAAATACAATTCGCTCATCACGAGATTCAAATGCCCTTCTTTTCCAGAGCAGCCGGGTTTCACAAGGCAATTGGTGAGCCAATTGCTAGGTACGCGGATCGATGATCGGCATAGGTGGGTCAAAGGATTCACTAAGAGTTTCGATGCAAACGTGCAACCAATCTTTGCGCAATATCAGTCGATGGATCGCCAAAACGCGATCCGATTGGAGCTGGATGGATCAACCCTGGTTCTTCAAAAACGCCTCGGTTTAAGTGTAAAAGATACGGTATACATGGGTTCGAAATCGACGACGAATTTCGATCTGAAATGGATCCCGAAATCCCAAGGGGAGGAAAGTCCTTCGCGAATCTACGACACAGGTCTGCGACTCGTTTGCTTGCCTTGGAGTCTCGTGGAGAACGGTGGACAAAAAGAGTGGCGACCCCAGTGGCCCCCTCCGGATCAAAACCTGTCGTGTCTTACTCAAACAACGATGGAGTTTTTGGTAGCTCTAGGCGCCCCTTCAGGGTTGCTGGTCACCCCTGGGACTTCGATCCAGGTCCGACAAGAAAACGGCACATCAGCAACCGAGCTGGTATTGCGAGTCTCGGCCAAGGAAGACCCCACTTGGCGGAGCACCTGCAAAATTCGTCTCGATGGACAAAGCCAAGAGGATGTCCGGATCCAGATACGCGAAGCGACCAAGGTCCTGCAATCGGAATTCACCGATCACTTGTCATCTCGCAAGTCGCTATGTTCTTGTCCAGTGCAACTGAACAAGACGACCGAAAATCAACTTAACGGAGTCCTCAAGCACCCAACTCTTGGTGATTTGACTATTAAGGGCTACCCGCAAGGAGATTTGACGACGATTTGGAAAGCCGAGCTTTCGCAAGACGATCGGAATCGATGCATCGATCAACTCATTGCCTCGACACCTTTACTCAAGGGACACGCCAGCAAAATTCGGTTGATCGATATCGAATTCGACACCAAAACAGAGGACATTCGATGCAGGTTTGCAACCACTTCGAATGCGAAATCGAACATCCCGCCCGAGCCGATTGGCATGTCGCTCAATGGTCTCAAGCAAACACCGGAAGTTGTCGTGCCCGAAAAACTAAGTGTGCTCGATTTGCCAAAGGATACCGAAGCCCCCAAGCAAGCCCAGGGAATCCAAGAATCCCTTATGCAACAGGTCCAAACCTATCTTAGGCGAAAATACCCGAAGCTCAGTCAAAAGCTTGCCGTACCTCGAACCTACAACGATGGAACGAACGATCAATTGACACTGTCCCTAAGCATCGAAGAATGGCCAGCTCTGGAACTAGGCCCCGTCGCGGTCAAAGCCTCGAACGACATCCCGTCTTTGATCGATGATCTTCTGAGCGAAAGGACTATCAAAACTGCATCTGAGTCGCAATGGAGGGAAATGGGGGAGTACCAGCACCCTAAGTACGGAAAAGTCCGAGGCTGGATTCAATCCTGGAACCCTTCGAAACCCGAAGCGGTCGTCAAGTACGAATTGGAACTAAAGGGCCTCAGCCCCTTTTCCTGGAGCGATACGTTCAAGCTCGTAGAGCAGGAATGGACCGGATTGGATACCTCGGATCTTCTCGACGCATGCGAAGCCGGCGCAACGGAAATTCTCGGTGCCGTCAGCAATGCGATGGGAAAGTACATGCCCGGTGGGTTGATCACGGTCTCTCCTGATCCTAAGGCAATCGATGGGGTTCGGTGGTTATCTCTTCAGCCGTTTCGTATGTCGTTTCGAGCGTCAACGAGCCCTTCTGTTTTAGGCGAAGCTTTCAGTATCCCGTTATCGATTCGACTCGATGGAATCATCGCGGATCGAGAGGGTCTGCATGTACCTGAAGAGTTCGGTGTGGACGTTCCGCTCGATTTGCCAACTCCTTACTTTTCAGTCGCACGACCGTTTCTTTTGTTCAGCTATAAAGGGACTGCATTGCGAATAGGAGGACACTTCGTACCACCAGGTCCGTTGCCACGTGCTTGGGTGGGGATTTTGAGCAACGAAGCGAGCATCAAGGGGTCTTGGGAGACGCCCAGGTTTGAAGGCAACAGCAATTTGACCATCGCCCAAGCTCCAGGGGTCGCTTCGGGCAACTTGATCGCTGATTTTGAAGGCAAAGAACTCGAGGCTCTATTGGAAGGAGGAGGAAGACTGCCAGGACTGCCGACCATTCCAGCAAGGGTAGGGGGGAAGCTCAAAGCCAGTGGGGCTACCAACTCGATGAGCATCAGTAGCCAAGCGGAATTGCTCGGGGTCGATGTCGTGGAACTCTCGCTTGAAACAGGGGGCAAGCCTTCCTCGATCGTCGATCGACGGCTGGCTTCCGAAGAAAGAACTCTCAACCTCAGAGGGCGACTGG
>Ga0315903_10000077_pt1 | contig 136214 bp, 120 predicted proteins | sample LakEriMetagenome_7_FD_203524 | JGI IMG/M metagenome (GOLD analysis project Ga0315903, IMG submission 203524) | Freshwater fungal communities from buoy surface, Lake Erie, Ohio, United States - Buoy 2 MA119 | ecosystem: Environmental > Aquatic > Freshwater > Lake | place: USA: Lake Erie, Ohio...
ATTGTTTTGGGATAATACAAATAAGCGGTTAGGAGTTGGCACTATATCTCCAAGTACAGCCTTTCACGTTCAAGGAGCAAGCACATTGGCTGGATTAACAACAGTATCTGGTGATATTAGACCTTCTGTAAATAACACCTATAACGTAGGTTCCTCGACATTAGGATTTCTTGGAATGTATGCCTCAAATAGTGGTATTTGGTATTTTGGTAGTGCTGAATTTGCAAGGCGCGGAGGTTCTGGAGGTGTAGAATTTTCCACAGCTGGCAATAATTTAACAATTTTTAATTCAGACAGAACGGCCGAAATCGGAAGATTTACAAGCACGAATAGAAATTTATTATTAGGTACTACTTCCGATGTTGCGCGCTTGCACGTCGTAGGCTCTGGAACCAGCTCCTCAACTTGGACAGCCCAATTTCACAACAGCGCAGGGAATAACAACGCGCTTATGATACGCGATGATGGGAATATCGGTATTAACACTAATACCCCTAACGCACGGTTGCAGGTTCAAGGTGCTGATACAAGCAATTCAAATTGGACGGCGCAATTCCATAACTCCCTCGGAAATAGCAACTCCTTAATGATCAGAAATGACGGGAATGTGGGGATTGGTACAACAGGAACAACAGCGAGATTGGTTGTCAGAGCAAGCGGTTCTTCATCAGGTTCAACAGCTATGCTTGTTGAAAATAGTGGAGGAACATCTATGTTAATGGTTAGAGAAGATGGTAATGTGGGGATTGGAACAAATACACCAAGTTTTAATTTAGAAGTTGTCGGCCAATCAAGGATTGGGGGTAACTTTGATGTATCGACAAATACTTCTTTTTTTGTAACAGGGTCAAGGACTGATCGTAGAATTACAAATACTTTTACTGGTTCAATAACCAACTCTGTAGGGTACTTTGCTGGCACTGTTGATATGAGAGGAAGTCAAGCATTTACAGCATTTAATGGAATGACATTTGCAGTAAATAACCAAAATACAAGCGCAAGTAATAATATCACAGCTGGCAATTTTACAGTAACAAATGACGCGGCAAATGCAGGATTGAGCAGAGGTATTGGAGTTGTAGGTAGATTTGTTAATTCTTCAAATGTTGCAGCTAATGATATTAGATGCGTTCAAGGCGATGTTAGCAATTTATTAACTGGAAGCACAATAAGTAATTTGTATTTGTATAGAGCTGAAGTGGCCTCTAATTTGGGGACAATAACAAACACATACGGTTATTTTGTTGGAGATATAACTGCTGGTACACAAGTTAATACACCTTATAGTTTCTATGCTATTGATCCAAATGCCTTTAACTATTTTGCGGGATCAACAGGTATAGGCACCACAACACCAGCGCAAACCCTTGACGTTGCTGGTACGATGCGTTTGACGGGATCAACTGGAACGGGAACAACCTTAATGGCTAGGAATGCAGCTGGAGATGTTTCGGCTGTTACGGTTGGAAGTGGTTTGAATTTATCTAATAATACCTTAACAGCAACAGGCGGTGGAACAGGGACTCTAACAGGTTCGGGAACAGCAACACAAGTTGCCTTTTGGGGTGGTACAACGGGTTCAACATCAACAGCTTTATCAGGAAGTTCAAGTTTATATTGGGATGGTATAAACAATCGTTTGGGGATAGGTACATCAACGCCTTCTGCACCCCTCACAATAAAAAGTTACGGTAATTCAATTTCAACAAATGAAGCGTTTAGCATATTCAACAGTGCTGCAACACCATTAAATTTATTAACGGTACTTGAAAACGGTAATATTGGGATTGGTGGTCAAACCTCACCTATCTATAAATTAGATATTTTAGGTAATCTTCGTTTGGGTACTTCATCTATTCAATTTGGTATCGGAGAAAGCGGTGGTAACAGCGTTATATTGGGCTCATTGACAAATCACCCCTATAGATTTATTGTAAATACAAATGAAGCTGCTCGTTTTACAACAGATCGTAATTTAAGTATAGGTGCGACTGGTTCTACAGCTAGATTATTAGTTGTCGGTTCACAACCAAGTGGAACAACAACGTGGACGGCGCAATTCCATAATGCACTCGGAAATAGCAATTCTTTGATGATCAGAGATGATGGTAATGTGGGGGTTGGGACAAGTACCCCTAATTTTAAATTAACAGTCCAAGCAAATGATGCTGGTTTACTTGTAAGTGGTGCTAACGTATCTCCTTTCACTCAAATCATTGCTAGTTTTGTTTACGGAGGAAACGGTAATACTATAAATGTAGAAAATAGGGGTGGTAGAGCATCTTTTCAAGCGAGAGCAACTACAGCAGTAGGAGCAGCTGCATCTCCTTTGTTTTTAAACCCAAATGGAGGAACTGTTAGTGTTAATAACGATAATCCAGATGCTTCTGCTATTTTTGATGTTAGAAGTACCACACAGGGCTTCCTCCCACCGAGGATGTCAACAGCTAATAGGAACTTAATTTCATCCCCTGCAACAGGTCTTCAGGTTTATAATAGCAGTTTAAATGTGATGCAGCATTATAACGGTGTATCATGGGTAAATGAAGCTAATCCTATATTAACTCGTGTTTCCACTGGTACAACACAGGTTGAGTTGTTTTTGGACGGCGTTTCTTCACGGTTTGGTCTTGTGGGTACCAATAAGGTTTGGAATTTTAGAATACAATTATGTGCTATTGTCGCTTCCGCTGGAACAGGAACTTTAGATATAGCTGATTCTTATATATCCGAACATTTAATCGGAATAAAAAGATCAGGTTCAAGCATTAATGTTGTTGGCGGCGGCGTTGTTCAAAATTTAATCGGCGCGAATACACAAATGGAAGATTCTGTTGTAACAATAACGGGCGATAGCGGAACCGAATCCATAAGGGTGTTTTATACCCCGCCTTCGGGTGCCGCTGCAAATACGGTTATAAGAATAAGTGCAACATTATATTATACCGAAGCTGGTGTGTAGTGGGGTGGACGGCGAAATATATAAAAACTAAATAAAAAAAACTATAAACATATAACATGGCAAATATAATAAATTTTCCTTCTGGAAAGGTTGGTATAGGGACAGAAAATCCCCAACAAACCCTTGATATCGCTGGAACATTACGTTTATCGGGTTCGACGGGAACGGGAACAACATTGATGGCAAGAAACGCATCGGGTGATGTTTCCGCTGTTACTATCGGTGTCGGATTAAATTTATCAAATAATAGCCTGACCGCAACGGGCGGCGGAACGGGTACGGTTTCGGGTTCGGGAACCGCAACCCAAATCGCTTTTTGGGATGGTGCAACGGGCACAACATCATCATCCCTTGCAAGCAGCGCAAATTTATATTGGAATAATGTTAATAGCCGTTTGGGTGTGGGTACCAATACTCCCACAAGAACATTAGATGTAGTAGGTGATTTATCTATTGGTTCATCACACAAGTGGACTATCTCTTCTAATATTTTTTCTCTTCCAAATAGCACAAATGCTTTTATAAGCCTACAAAGTGATAGGTATTTGAATATAACTAATTCAAGTTCCACTGTTGGTATAATATCCTTCGATCATAATAATCGTAATACTTTTATAGGTAATAGAATTTCAAATCCAATCACGGAGGCTAGATTAGTTGTGGCTGGTTCTGGTATTACAGCAGCAGGGTGGACGGCGCAATTCCATAACAGCGGTGGTACAAATAACTCTTTAGTGATAAGAAATGACGGTAATGTTGGTGTAGGTACTGTTGATTTAAACTCTCGTCTTCAAGTTCAAGGCGCTGATACAAGTGATACGGGGTGGACGGCGCAATTCCATAACTCCCTTGGAAATAGCAATTCCTTAATGATCAGAAATGACGGGAATGTGGGGATTGGAACAACAGGAACAACGGCAAGGTTAATAATACAAGGTACGGGATCTAGTAGTGCAGCTACAATGGCTGTTGTAAATAGTGGTGGAACTAATTCATTAAGAGTTCTTGACAACGGATCTGTTTTAGTTAATTTAACAAACGCTAGTTCTCCGATCACACTATTTGAAGTTAATAGTAGAGGTAGATTTTGGGGTGGTATTGAATTAGGTGGTTTTGCTATTGCTAGAATCGACGGGTCAGGTAACTATTTTAAAAATGTAACTGGGTCTAACGGCTTCGGTTTTTATAATACATCTGGTTTTAACGGTACAATCGGGCAATTTTTTTGGTCCGAATTTAGTACAAATATTAACCCTACGTCTGGTTCAGCTGAATTTAGTGTACTTAAATTATCTCCAACTTTTAATTTAAGTGGCACTGCTGCAACAACTGTAATAGGTTTAGATTATAATCCAGTCATAAATTCAATAGTTAACGGTAAAAATTATGCAGCTCTTTTTCGTTCTGGTTCTGTAGGTATTGGTACATCAACACCAGTGCAAACCCTTGACGTTGCTGGTACGATGCGTTTGACGGGATCAACTGGAACGGGAACAACTTTAATGGCTAGGAATGCGGATGGTGATGTTTCGGCTGTTACGGTCGGAAGTGGTTTGAATTTATCTAATAATACCTTAACAGCAACAGGTGGTGGAACGGGTGCGGTTTCTGGTTCGGGAACAGCAACACAAATCGCTTTTTGGGGTGGTACAACGGGTTCAACATCAACAGCTTTATCAGGAAGTTCGAATTTATATTGGGATGGTATAAACAATCGTTTGGGGATAGGTACGTCAACACCTGCTGCTAGATTAGATGTTGGTAATGGGGTTATAGGTATAACAGGGTCGATTGGTTTTACCAATAATAGTAGAATGATCACATTTAATGATGCTAATAACGGGATGCTTTATACTGGTTTTGGAGGTCATAGGTTTTCAGTTTTTAATCAGACAACTTATCAAAACGCTTTAGTTATAACAGGAAATAGTCCCACACCAAATGTAGGTATAGCAGTTGAAGCACCTGTAGCAAGATTACAGGTTCAAGGATCAGATACAAGTGATACGGGGTGGACGGCGCAATTCCATAATTCTCTTGGAAACAACAATTCCTTAATGATCAGAAATGATGGAAATGTTGGGGTTGGTACAAGTGGTACGACAGCAAGATTTGTTGTCAGAGCAAGTGGTTCTTCAACTGGTTCAACAGCTATGCTTATTCAAAATAGCGGTGGAACTACTTTATTAAGAGTTAGGGAAGATGGAAATGTTGGGATTGGTACAGCAGAACCAACTAATAGACTTTATGTTGACGGTTCAACTTACGTAGGTAGCTTAACTGTATTAGGAGGCATAAACAGTATTACTGGTAGTATATTTTTAGCTAGCGCTAGATCTATCCAATTTGGAAGTAATACTTCTATTATAGGACAAGATGGTAGTTCTGGTTTTATTAGATATACAGTTAATAACAATGAAATATTTAGAGCAACTACAACATCTATAGGCATAGGCACCATAACACCAGCGCAAACCCTTCACGTTGCTGGTACGATGCGTTTAACTGGATCAACTGGAACGGGAACAACCTTAATGGCTAGGAATGCAGATGGGGATGTTTCGGCTGTGACGGTTGGAAGTGGCTTGAATTTATCTAATAATACCTTAACAGCAACGGGTGGTGGTAGTGGAACTGTTTCTGGTTCGGGAACAGCAACACAAGTTGCCTTTTGGGATAATACAACTTCTTTAGCAGGTAATTCCAATTTGTATTGGGATAATGTTAATAGCCGTTTGGGTGTGGGGATTACAACACCAACATCAAATCTTGATGTTGTCGGTTCTGTGGAATTTCAAAACCCTTCAACTGCTTTTGATGGGGGTGTTTTGGGGTCAGAATTGTTAACCACAGGTACAGGTACAAACTGGACTGGGACAAGTTTCGCTACGGGTTATCTTCATGCTACTGGTAGTACTGTTGCTTTGGTGTCATCTGCTTCTATTTCAAATGGACAATATTATCAGGTTGTCGTTACAGTATCAGGAAGAACAACTGGTAGTATAACATTCAGTATCGGTGGCTATACCAGTTCAAGTATCAGTACAAATACAACTACAACAGTAGGACCTTTTACTACTAGTACAGCTAGCTTTACAGTGACACCAACAAACGATTTTGATGGTACTGTTTTAGCATCTGTAAAAGTAATAACTGCTGGTTCAGCTTCTTTTGTTGGTAAAAATAGTGCTGGAACAATAGTTTACGAGGAGAGATTGAGCAATTCAACTACAAATATTTTTCAAGGTATTAATGCTGGACCAAGAAATACTACTGGGCTTAATAATATCTTTATAGGACCTTCAGCTGGTAATTCAAATACTACAGGTAATAATAACCTTTTTATCGGACTCAATGCAGGATTAGTTAATAGTATTGCAAATAATAACACTTTTATAGGAACTTCAGCTGGTTTTTCAAATACTATTGGAGATTCTAATACTTTTATAGGTGCTGGAGCTGGAGTTAATAATACATCTGGATCTAATAACTTCTTTTTAGGTAGAAATACAGGTCTTTCAAATACTATAGGTGTTAATAATTTATATATAGGAACATTTTCAGGTGTCTTTTCAGTAAGTGGAGGCAGCAATGTTTATTTAGGTGGAAATACAGGTCGTAATAATGTTGGTGGGTCAAGTAATGTATTAATTGGTTTAAATGCTGGTAGATATTATAGTGAGTCTACTTTAGATGATACTTCTATAAATAACAGTATTTTTATCGGTGCAGAAACTAGATCAACTTTATCTGGTCAAACAAACCAAATTATTATTGCAAATAATGGTCGCGGCCTTGGATCCAATACAACCGTTTTAGGAAACACAAGTACGGTTCAAACCCACCTACACGGTAATCTTACTCTTGGATCAACATCTTCACCTACTGCAAGAATGGTAGTTGTTGGTTCTGGAAGTAGTAATACTGGGTGGACGGCGCAATTCCATAATGTTCTCGGTAATAGCAACTCTTTGATGATTAGAGACGATGGTAATGTGGGGTTTGGGACTGATGCACCTACTGGTAAAATAGATGCTAGATCTGATTCAGGTGTTATTGCTTTTTTTGGAGTTGCAAATGGAGGTACTAGACTTTCAGTTAATTCAAATGGCAGAGTTGGTTTAGGTTTAGTTGGGTGGATTCCAACGACAGACGGAGGACAAAATATAACCACGGGAGCAGGCGGCTGTTTTATTGGTTATGATGCAAGTGGAGATTTAGCATATACTAATGTTGCAAGCGTTACATTAGGAAGGCCATTGAATAGACTGTTAAATGCAACAACAAATACTCAAAGGATGGTAGATATTGTGGGTAATTTTTCTCCCACAAGCGGAAATGCCACTTTTTATGATTTAGGTATTATTCCAATAATAAACCAAACAGGGGGTGCGAGTGGTATAACAAGAGGGGTATTCGTAAACCCAACACTTACAGCAGCAGCTAATTGGAGATCAATTGAATGGACAAATAACAGTGGCTTTGGTTTATATGGTTCAGGCACCGCAACCAACTATCTTGCAGGATCTTTGGGAATAGGAACCGATGCCCCAGCGCAAACCCTTCACGTTGCTGGTACGATGCGTTTGACTGGATCAACTGGAACTGGAACAACCTTAATGGCTAGAAATGCGAATGGGGATGTTTCGGCGGTTACATTGGGCACGGGCGTTGTATTATCCAATAATGTTATATCGGTTGCATTATCCCCGAAAGCGGAAACCCCAAGCGGTTTGGTTAATGGTTCCAATATAACATATACATTGGCATCCACACCTATAGCAAACCAAAGTGTGATGGTATTCTTAAACGGTGTTGCTCAATATAATGGTATTGATTACACTGTAAGCGGAACCACGATAACGTTTGGAACAGCGCCCGCGAATGGATCAAGCATATTTGCATATTATATGGCGTAGTGAGAGGGTGGACGGCGAAAAATAAAATAATAAATCCGCCGTCCACCCCATTTTCGCCGTCCACACCTATTTATAAAAAAAACCTTTTTCATAAAAAATGCCACAAAATAAAATAAGAACAGAAGATATTGTTGATTCGCAAATAACCTATGCGAAGATACAAAACGTATCCAATAATAATCTATTATTGGGAAGAAATACAGCAGGAGCGGGGCTTATAGAAGAATTAAATGCAGCCACCGCAAAAGCAATATTGGCGTTAAATAATGTTGAAAATGTCGCATTATCAACATGGACAGGTTCAACAAATATTAATACCCTCGGAACCATCACCCAAGGAACATGGTCGGGATCCACAATATCCATTGATAAAGGCGGAACAGGGCTTAATACCTTGGGAACCGCAAATCAGGTGCTTGCCGTTAATTCGGGAGGAACCGCCCTGCAATATGTTACACCATTAAGCGGAACAGGTACAGCAGGACAGGTTACTTTTTGGACAGGAACAAATTCTCAAGGGGGGGATAATGGTTTGTTTTGGGATAATACAAATAAGCGGTTAGGCGTTGGCACAAATGCACCAGCGCATAGACTACAGATTTTAGGGCCTAGTGCAAGGTTTGAGAACTCGAGCGGAACATTTGAGTTTGATATTGTTGGAGGAGGTACGACCTCACGCATACAAACAACAGCGACAGGCATGGCTTTGGGAACCTTATCAAATAACGCTTTGATTTTTTGGATGAATGCGAGCGAAAGAATGAGAATTAATTCATCAACTGGACACGTCGGTATAAACCAAACAGCACCAGCAGCCCGCCTTCACGTAGTAGGATCCAGCACAGGCACGACGGCTTGGACCGCACAATTCCATAACAGCGGTGGTACAAGCAATTCCTTGATGATCAGAGATGATGGGAATATTGGTATTAACACTAATACCCCTAACGCACGGTTGCAGGTTCATGGTGCTGATACAGCAGATACAGGGTGGACGGCGCAATTCCATAATTCCCTCGGAAATAGCAATTCCTTGATGATCAGAAACGACGGTAATGTGGGTATTGGAACAAATGCACCAGCAGCTAAATTAGAAGTGGATCCAATTGTAAATCAAACAGGTATTCTTGTAGCAGGATATAGTCTTACTGGTTCAAGCACTATACCTGCAATTGATATCACAGGTGCTTGGAATACTAGTGGTATAGCAACATTAATTAGAGGAAATCTAACAAATAATGTTTCAGCTGCTACTAGTAGGCTTATAGATTTACAGGTAAGTGGCACAAGCCAATTTAGGGTTTTACCTAACGGTACTATTAATGGATCAGAACTTATAGGGCAATTGAGTGGAACTATAGCAGTTAGATCTAATTTAACTAATGTTGCAGGTAATTATGTAACTATAGATAATAATAGTTCAAATATTACCACTACAACAGGTATAGTTAGTGGTGTTATAATACGATCATCTTATATTCCACCAAGCGGTACTGGAGTGTTTGTTGGATTAAATTTAAACCATACAATCAATCAATCAAGTGGAAGTGGTTCGACTGGGATAACAAGGGGGCTTCTTGTAAATCCCGCGTTAACATCTGCTTTTGATTGGAGATCAATTGAATGGACAAATAATACTGGTTGGGGTTTGTACGGTTCTGGTACAGCAAATAACTATTTGGCTGGTAACTTGAGTGTGGGTACAAGTGGAACAACGGCTAGATTGGTTGTTAGAGGTAGTGGTGCTACATCAGGTTCAACAGCTATGCTTGTTGAAAATAGTGGAGGAACATCTATGTTAATGGTTAGAGAAGACGGTAATGTGGGGATTGGAACGAATGCACCAACTACTCGTTTAGATGTCAGCGGAACGGCAAGAGTACAGGGGACGACTACAATAACACCCGCTGCTAATACTTCAGCTATTACAAGTACTGGATATTCTGTTACAGGTAGTGATACAACAAGAATGATTGATCTATCTGGCACATGGAATACGACTGGGAATGTTACTGCTATTAATTTGGATATAACTAATACAGCAAGTGGTGTTAATTCTAATTTAATTAATTGTTCTATAAATGGAACAACAAATATTTTTTCAGTAAGAAGAACAGGTGAAGTTGCTGTACAAAATTTATATTCGTTTCATTCAAGTAACGGAACACTTTCTGCAACTTCAACACTCACAATACAAACGGCTGCATCGCAAACAGGAGGTATTTTTTTAAATAAAAGTGCTTCTGTTACTGCTACATCTGGAGATTTTCCTACAATAACTTTAAATAATATATCAAATTCATTTGCTCCTACAAGTGGTACTGCTACATTTACTTCTATAAGAGCCATACCTACTATCAACCAAACAGGTGGGGCAAATGGTATAACAAGAGGGATAATCGTAAGCCCCACATTAACATCTGCTTTTGATTGGAGATCAATTGAATGGACAAATAGTTCTGGTTGGGGTCTTTACGGTGAAGGCACCGCAAATAACTATTTAGGAGGTAATTTAAGTGTTGGTACAACAGGGTCAACAGCTAGATTGGTGGTGGTTGGTTCTCAACCAAGTGGAACGACAACATGGACAGCTCAATTCCATAATGCCCTTGGAAACAGCAACTCTTTGATGATCAGAGATGACGGAAATGTGGGTATTGGAACGAGTACACCAACATCAAGACTTGATGTTGTGGGTACGGTTGAATTTCAAAATCCATCGGCGGCTTTTGACACCCCGTCTTTTGGATCTGAACTGTTAACTACAGGTGCAGGTACAAACTGGACTGGAACAAGTTTTGCTAGTGGATACACACACACTACTGGTAGCACCGCAGCTTTAACTAGTGCATTTACACCTTTAAATGGTCAAATTTATAGAGTTGTAGTAACTACTACAAACCTTATATTTGGTCAAAGTGTTACAGTTACTTTTGGAGGAGTTTTAGATCAAACAATTACTTCTAATACAACAATTACTTTTGATAGTAGAACAATTAATACATCTGCTTTAGTAATTACACCATCAAATAATTTTACTGGTACTGTTACTGCAAGTGTAAAAGTTATTTCACCAACTAGTCCTTTATTTGTAGTTAGAGCTAGCACAAATAATACTATTTACCAGCAAATATTTAACACTAATGGTACTAACCTAATTCAGGGAACTGACGCTGGAAAATATACTACAACTGGAAGTGATAATTTATTTCAAGGGTCTAATAGTGGCATTTATAATACTGGTGGCTCCTTTAATGTATTTCAAGGAGGTGATTCAGGCTTCTTTAACACTAATGGTAATAATAACGTTTTTCAGGGTTATAGAGCTGGTTTTACTAATAGAACAGGTGGTGAAAATCTTTTTCAAGGAGCTGGAGCTGGTTATTCAAATACTATAGGTAATGCTAATACATTTGTAGGACGTAGTGCTGGTTACAGTAATACTACTGGTAATTGGAATGTTTTTCAAGGGGCTTATTCAGGTTTTTATAATACAAACGGTAGTTTAAATGTATCAATAGGATATTTAGCTGGATATTACATAACAGCTGGTACTATAAATACCAAATTAGATAACTCAATTTTAATTGGTCACGATACAAGAGTACCTGCAACAGGTCAAACAAATCAAATTGTTATAGGTGATCAAGCTAGAGGTCTTGGTTCTAACACCACTGTTATAGGTAATACTGGTACCACTATTTCACTCATACATGGTAATGTAAGTGCAGGTGAAACAAACCCTAAAAACAAACTGGAAACAAGTGGTTCTTTTGGTAGGGGGTCTTTGGTACAAGTAAGTACTTCTTCTTATACTGTAGGAGACAACGATACTTGGATTAGAGTAAGTACTGCAACTGGATCCGTTACTTTAACTTTACCAGATCCGACAGCTTGGATAAGAAGAGAAATTATGATTATAAGAACAAGTGGTGCTACAGTTATATCTGCATCTAGTAATGTTGTAAAGTTCGCGGGTGCTGGTACAGCAATATTAGGTGGAGATGATTTACGTTGTACTTTGGTTTCAGATGGAACAAATTGGTATTTTATGTAATAATTTTCATAACAAAAACGGCACATCAATTGATGTGCCGTTTTCTTATTTACTATTTCTGACTAACAAAAAGCATTTTGATTGGTCTGATATAATTATCGACGAAATAGTTCCCTAAATCTCCGATTTTTTCTATTGTCGTTTTATGATATTTATCTTTTCTTTTCTCATAAACGATTTCAGCCGATCGAAGCTCTGCTTCATTAACTGGTGTTTCAATTGTTTTCTTTCGTGATCTTGTTGTTTTTGTTTCGGATGGCATTGTTTCCAAGCCTTTTTTCAATTCATTTTTTTTCATAGATAAAATAATTTTTATAACGCAAAGATAAAGTCAAAAATTGAAATATGCAACTATTGGAAGTAATTATTTTCAAAATAAAGTAGTTGATACTTGTCGGTAAAGTCAATTAATCTTAGAACGCTTAGCAAATCGGCGTATTCTTTAACGCTATCGTTTTGGATTTCTCTATATTTTTGTAAGAAATCAAATGTGGCTACATCTTTCAAAAGGATATTTTTAGATGTTTCATTGTACGCTACGAACAAATTATATTCCAAGTTATAGGCATAATTGATAATGTCAATCAAATTATCCAATTCGTAGCTTGTTTTAACCGTTGGGATAGTCGGTACAACATTCCATTGAACGAGATAATCCATAATACCCTGTGCATGAGCTAACTCTGAACTACTTTCATTTTGGAAAAATGCACCTGCTTTCATAAATCCCTGCTCATTACACCAATTGGCTGCATTAAGATAGAAATAATGTGCGGTGAATTCGTCTGCGATTCTTTTTGTAAGCAATTCTACAATGGCTGAATCTAATACTTTTGGAGTAATCGGCTCCATATTATACTCCGTTGGTTTATTGTCTTCTACTTTCATATTATTTTTGTTTGTTTATTTCATTATAAATATTATTAATGGTGGATTTAAGGATAGTTAATTCATCTTCAAAGGATCTTTGGAGGTCTATGTTATTCCTCTCAATATCCCTGAAAGCTTCATTAATTAATTCATTGAGGTTGTTTATTCGATTTTCATGTAATTCCACTTGTCTACGCACTTGATACAAGGTGTAAAACAAATAGATAAAAGAGGTTAATAATAGGATGCTTAGAGATCCCAATGTAAATGATAAAATATTGATTTCCATATTATGTAAGGTTATTTAATTCTTTTAATTTTTCATTTATAACTTCCATCTGTATTGATGTTAATAAAATGTCTTTATTGGGGGAGAAGTACCAGAAATTAAAGTCATTAATATTTCGTTTAATAAATGAGCCCAAATTACTTATTTCATGTTCTTTTATTTCATATTTATCTTCTTCTATTTTATTAAAAGCTATTTGATGGTTTATTATTTTACTTTTTGTTTTTTCAGCTTCTTTTAAGGAATGGAACAGTATTGCGAGGAAAACAATAATGTATAGGATGAAAAATTTATTGAAGTAAAATAAAGATATTAATATGAATATAAAGTTCAATAAAAGTAAGGAATTTTTTAGTAGTTTGTTTGGCATTGGACGGCGAAATTATTTACCGAAAAAAAATGTTCTGAAATTTATTGCCCATGTCTTACACATACCTAAACAATCCCTCACAGTCTTCCTCTGGTTGAATATCTCTATGAAGAAATATAGTAGCAATCCCAATAGTAAGACAGAAATAAAATATGTCAGATAAGGCAATAATTGGAAATATAAGTAAACGATTCCAATAGTTAAGATAATAACTAATAAATTTTTAAATGTTTCGTTAAGCATGTTTAATTTTGTTTATAAATTCTTTAAAATTGTTTACTCTGTAATGCCCAACATCATATTTAATGTTGTGATTTCTGGTCATTAAATAACAGGTGATTCCGTTGCTTTGACAATCAATGAAATTATAAATCGAATCGTCAACAAAAATATCACACTTACCTTTTAACACTTCAGATTTTTTTCCTCCGTCTACATTAATCATTTCACCTTTGGGAAAACCGCTTCTTTCTAACCACATTTCAATTACTTCGTCGCTACAAGGTCTTGATGTGACATAACCCATAATAGGGTATGTTATTTCTTCAGGGTCTATTATTGTAGGCAAGGACAACCAAAAGTCGTCGTCATTTTTAATCTTATGAAAATTATTCCTAAAACGATAATCATTCCAATCCGTCGGGGGTTCACTATCTAATTTCAAATAGCTTAAAAAGTGTCGCTCGAAATCGGCTAATACCCCATCAATATCGCAATAGACTCGTTTGAAACCTTTTTTATACCAAGCTCTTCTATCATCACCTTGTGGGTAAATATGATAAAATGCGCTTAAAAAATGTGCGTTAGCTTGAACATGGTCCATGTGTAACAAGCCTGATTCTGGATCATAATCTTCTCCTGCTTCAAAGGCGTTTAAATGCCGTTTTAAAGACGCTAAAACAGAAACCCAAGAAAATCCTTTTTCCCAATTTCGGGGTTCATATTTTTCAGCGCCCATCGTTAAAACAGTCACTAAACCTTCATAGGCTTTTGGGTGTACTAAATCTGATCGTAGTTTGCCATTGTTGTATCTTATTGCTTTGTGATCCATATTACCAATTAATTTTATTTCTTATTTCTATTAACAATTTATGTGTAAATTCTTCATCGACTTGATCTGGGATATTAAGCCTATCTATTTCGCCGTCCAACCTCTTAATCCTCTTCTCCAATTCATTAATCAATTCAATATGATCCACGTTACCGTTTCTAATATCAATCAATTCTTTTCTATTATCCCTGTAAACTTTCATCGAACCAGTATTAATTAATTCCTCCAATGAATCCAAAATCCTTTTAGCGTGCATTAAACTTTTGCCGTCCACCAACAAACCATTATCGTCAACAACATTCCTGACCCCTTGAAAAAACAAATAACCAACAGGCGTTTCTCCTTTGGGGATATAAGAAGAATAAATTCCACCTATATCTGAAATAATCCCCTTATATAGTTTTGTTTTCTTATAATATAATGGAAAACTGCTTTTATTCTCATAATCCTTACAGAAAAGACCTAAATTGTTAATATCATAACCATTCAATTTTAAGAAATCATTTAGAGGCATTTCTTTACCATCAAGGGTTATAACAAAGGCCAAATCAAACATATTCTTAATCTTTGACTTCTTAATGTTTTGAACCGCCATTCCAATAAAGGCATTCTTTATTTTTTTGGTAATAAAGATATTTCTGTTCTCAATTAACAAATTGAAAACAGGGTCCTTGTGTAAAATAAATCTATCATCAGTGAAAAGCATCTCTAATAGAGATGGATTACCGCTTTTAAGCAATTGAATAAATCGCCTAATTTCATAACCAACATAATCCTTATTGACATTTATTTGCTCAACATATTTAAACCCAAGTATGCTTTCTGGGTGTTGAATGTATACAAATTTTTTGTCAACATCAGAAGTGATAATGTCAGTGTTGTAGCTAACGCTACCAGTAATTGATTCGAATAATATTTTTTTATCTTCCATAACAATGCAAAGATAAGGCTAATCGAATCAATTATCCAAGTTTTTCTTAAACTTTTTTTTAATAATCCAATAAAGAGGATTTTAACATTGTTTTGCCAAATAAATTCTCGCGGTGCATGCGGGAAAATAAATCCTTTAACCATGATTTTACTTCTTTTTCACCATGTTCGGATTTAAGTCTTTGAAATATGGTATTTAAAGAAGTGTACTTATTAAACAAATCAGATAAGGTCATTTGGTCCCAAATATCTTCGTGATCCTTTTTTAATGATTTTATGGCATGGATTTGAGCATTAACCTCATAAAAAGCCATATTAACATCTTTCTTATATCTATTTTTATATTTAGGGTTATCGCTATCTACTGTTTTTTTAACAGGTTTATATATGCTTTGTTTGTTCAAGCTATCATCTAACCAATGCGTTAATTCATGGTAGATGGAGGCTTTTAATCTAAACGGTGTTATTTCATTAAAGATTGTTTTTTCTTGACTGGGTGATAAATCTCCAAATTCGCCGTCTATTAAATATTCTAGTGCGTTTAAATTGGGTGATATTTGAATTATTTTATCAGAGGGATTATAAAAGTTTCCTTTAAAATCCATTTTACCATATATAATTATTGGATTTATTTCATCTGCTTTTTGTGCTAATTCAGATGGTAAATATTTACTAAGGATAGATTTAACTTTAAAATTATGATAAGCTGCTTCTTTTAATTCTGGGTCATCAGTTGAATTGAAATCCTCCATGAATTTATCGAAACCTAATTTTTTATAGATGAAGTCTACATCATCAAAAATTTCATAAGTTGCTTCTGCTAAGATTTTTTTCATATTATAATAAATCACTTACAGGCTTTGTGCTCCAGAATTTGCAGCTCCAATAGCTTGCTGTTGTTTTATCTTTTCTTGTATCGCATTTGTGTCTTGCTCTGAAATTCTTTCTTCTTTTTGGATCATCTCTTTTAATTTCCATATTCTTATCCCCAAAATTAACCTTTATAATTTTGCCCGTTTTTGGGTTTTTAACGTAGACCTTATATTTCTTTACATCGCCTTTTATGGGTTTGTTTAAAGACACCTTTCTTCCCTTATATTCTGCTTCTGTGAGGACTTCTCCTTGTTCTTGCATACTATTACAGTACTCTATTAGATTCTCTATTACAGAGCGTTTTGAGAGGGTTATTTCGTTGGACGGCGAAAAATGCTTTGATTCAGCAATTCCTCCCTTGTCTATTGTCGCAAATTTCTCTAACCTTGGAAATGCAGGGTCATCTGTAACCTCCTTCTTCCTTTTTTCCCTCATAGCATCCCATGTTTGGGGTTTCATTAACATGTGGTTCTTTACCAAATATTTTACCTCGTCTGCATCAGCATCTTCAAATGAATTAATCCAATCAGCGTAATCCTCCACTATTTTTGCAGATACTTTTTCGTGACCGTGAGCAGTAGGTAATCCTGTTTTAGGGCTGATTTCATAAGTATCCATCTTTCCTAAATCGTGGAATAATGCTGCTAAAATTACATTAGGCTCGTCACTGAAATTCTTATATGCTCTTCTTAAAACATAAATGATGTGTTTTAAGGTATTTCCCTCTGGATGAAAATTCGGATTTTGTTTTGCGTCCCACTGCTTGAATAACAATTCCTTTAAGTCGGCTGGCATTGATTTTATCAAATCTTGATAATTATCTGGTAATTTCATATTAAAAATGAATTTTAATATAAATATCTGTTATTATAATAGTGGGATATTTTTATTTTTCACTATTAACTGCTCAAAATTTAATTGTTCTTTACCATATTTGTTCGCATAAACCGATTTAATAATCTTTACATTTTTACCATTCAGATTTAATTTTTTGAAATCGCTATACTCCATATTAGCTGTTAAATCATATTCCTTATTGGTCTTCAGATTTTTAACTGTCACTTTTGCAAGTGCGTTCTCATTTTTTGTAATGTTTACGATTTGATAGGTTGTTTCTTCCTTTTTTTGAAAACGCATATCTAAGTTATTCCATTCAGAAAGAAACATATAAGTGAAGCAAAATAATAAAATTAAATTGAAAGTTTTCATAATTAAGACAAGATGTTTATTTTATTAGCAAATATTTTTTTCAATTCTCTGAATATTAATGGGTAATCTTTTTTTTGGAGTTCTTTGGATTCGTATAAAGGAATATAAATGGTTGCATCACTATAATTATTCTTCTCAAGATATAATTTCAATTCGTCGAAAGCCAAGAGCAGTAACAATTCGCTTATTTCGCCGTCCACCACACAACCCAAACTAATGCTACGTAAACTATGATCAAAGTTAAGAGTTTTTAATAACTTATCAGGTTGGTATTTTTCTTCAGAAAAATACAATAAAATTGATTTTGTTTTGTGCCTAGGAGAAATATCTTTTTCAAAATTTAAAGTGAATAATCCCTTATAAAAATATAAGTTATCTTCCGTATAATAATAGTTAGACGGACCTAAAATAACAACTTTAATATTGTTTATTTTTTTCTCAAAAGGGCGATAATCGAAGGAATTCTGTAAAATAAACAGAATAAATAATAATACCATTAAACCAAATAAAACGTATTCTAACATAAAAGCCACATCTTTTGTGCAAAGATATGGCTTTTTTTGATTTACTGAAACCTTTTTTAATTATTTTTTTAAGCAATTATAGAAAAAGAACACTGTATCTGAAATAGATAAAGAAATTGTTGTTTCGTTGTTTCTGTTATCTACCAGCAAATGAGTTTTATTTATTTCGCTTTTGCTTAAACTATCCGCTTTATATAGCACCTGACTAACGCCGTTATTATCGTAAGTCTGTTTATTGATAACTGTGAGTTCAATCTGGTGATAAGGTAATTGAAGATAAATTATGCTATCTGAAAGATATATTCTCGATGTGTCAAAGTGCTGAACGTCATCTCCATATTTCTTTAAAGATTGTGAGGAATAATATACATCACCTTTAAAATTTTCTAAATAGTTTGTTTCTGTTTGAGGGGTGGACGGCGAAAAGCAACCTCCTAATAAAATCAGGACCAATAAGCTTAGAATTTTCTTTACCATTTTTTTTGTTGTCTTTAATTGTTATGTAAATTGCTCCCAGTAAAGCCCCAAACTGATCATTTATGCAATTCTCGTAATAATATATAAGTGCGTCAGGGGTTAAAATACAAAGGATTTTTGATTTAATATTAGTTCGTTTCATTATATAATAAATAAATATGCGGGGGCCGACTAAAACCCCCGCATCTGATTATTGAGATATAGACTTAATCTTATCTCTTAATATGGCAGCCTCCTCGTATTTTTCTTCTTCAACTAATTTCATCAGTTTCATATTCAAATCCTTCAACATCTCTTCAGCAGTTTTGTTCATCTCATGTCGCTCATTATCTTTTTTTATAGATTCCTCTAATTTGTTATTTAATTCCACAACCTCTTTCTGAATAATAACCGCCTGCTCGAAATTCTCTGCATCCACCACTTTACGTAACTCATTTCTTTTTTCTTTAAGTTCTTTCCTAAGTAGTTCCGTGGCTTCAGATGAAGCCCTCTTTAATTGGTTTTGTTCTGGATCATAAACAAAATAGAAATATTGCGGCTTGTATCTCACCGATTGACTTGTAGAAGTATAGTTTTTTTCTATTTCGTTGAGGTAATTAATGATTTGTTCTAATAAGTTATTCATAGTAATTAAGATTTTTTTATGAGGAATAATCAAAGAATGTTCCAATTTATTTTCTATGTCATTTTTTCATAATATATAAATTTACAAAGACAATTTGACATGTGCAATTTTTTTCTTTATTTTATATATTTATAGTAAAATTATAGACCATGTGTAGCTGCAACAAAAATAAGAGTATTAACTCAACAAGCTCAACAAACAATCAAAGATCTTTTGTTTCTAATAATACTGTTAGCAGTGCTAATAATAACGTTAAGAAAACAAGGGAGGAGCTTTTAGCTGAATTAAGAAGAAGAATAGCAAAAGCCACTAAGTAAAAAAACGGAAAGCAATTGATTTTGCTTTCCGTTTTATCTTTAATTATTAACCTTCACTTTGGCGCTCTTTTTAGCACTTTCACCCATTTCATTTAGCTTTTCAAATAATCCTTCTATATGAAGGTTCAAGGCTTCCAGCTTATTGAATTCGTACTTCCTAAGAATACCGCTAAATTCTTGTACGTTAGGGGTTACAATTGTTGTCGTGTCTTTTTCAAAATCAAAACCCATTTGAGCATAAATCTTATCAATCATCATGATTTGATATTCTTCGCTTTCAACCATGTTAAAGATGTCATCATTGATTACAATAACAAAATCTGGTACTTTTGAATTATTATTCTCATAAGCGGCATGTTTAACAATTTCAGGTGTTTTATATACCTTACCGCATAGTCCAATAGGATTGAACTTCATTTTGGGATTATGAAGCAGCGAGTAGGTACAAACCTGATGCAAACCTGTTTGCTCAAAACGTGATTCAAAAAGTGCTTCTGTGAATTCTGATACTTTAGTTAATTCCATAAATTTAAAAAATTTAATAGTTAAGATTCAATATTGTTGTAGTTAACATAGTTATTCAGAATGCCTTCTGGTAACTGCTGCAAAGATACAAACTTATTTGTTAAAGAATCAAAAAATAAATCACATTTTTGCTTTTTTATTTCATTAATATCGTAGTTATCTATATTCTCTATTTCATAAGCGCACCACCAATTAAATTCAGTGAATACAATATAATCCAAATAATAATATTTTGAGTCTATTAAAGCTATTCCTCTTATGACGTGTTTATTTCTATTTTTAGGATTAGTTTCTAATATTTTTTTTATCCATTGCATATAGTTATAATAAATTTTAATTATGAGTCAATTTGTATTTAGTGTGTATAAAACTGTAAATAACAGACTGAAAAAGAAACCGTTATTCAGTTCAGGCAAATATAGGGAATCTTTAAAGTTTTTTAAAGAAGAAATAGATCAAAACAATAAAAATGTATTATATCACTTAAGATATAAGTCTAATATGGTAGATGTTACCTTAGAGCGTTATTTTTTAGTTTTAGTGAAGGAGCATAAAAATGGGCATAAGGAAATAGTAAAACAGGAGGAGTATCTAATAGAAGAAAAATTCTATGTTTACGGCTTAGAAAAAAGATTAACCGTTGTGGAATTATTTGAGGAAATTATCCCCAAATTCTCCGAGCATTTTACCACAGTAAGAATGTTTAAAAATAAAATAGTCTTTGAATCAGGGGATAAACTGGAGTGTATTCTAACTAAGAATTTATATGAATGTAAAAGGCTTTACACCTATTTAAACTCTGCTTTCAAAGCCCGAAAAATAAGTGCTTTCTTATTCCTAGGAAAAGTCCCAGACACACCTACGGAAATTAAAAGGGATTTAATAGAACGACTAGTTGATTTAACTGGTTTGTCGCATTTCCAATTTAGGCGAAATAAAACAAGGCATTAATTATATAATCGCCAAACAAATCTCCAAAGAAACAATTTAAAACGGAACCAATAGTTTCCGAAGGATACCTTATGATATTTCTTATTGGATCTAATGTCTGCTTTTTGTTTGATTAAATTATCAAAGTCTTTTTTTCTTTGGGCTTCGATTATTTTTTTATTGCTATCATTGTCTTCCTGTAATTCTGACAATTGTGTTTCAATTTCCTTATATTTACCTTCTAACATAATTTAACTATGGATTTTAATTCTTTATTTTGGATTTTCTCATCTATTGGGATGACACATATTATCACTGGGACTTCTATTTTTGAAAAAATTAGAGCAAAAGTATTTTACTATTCCCCTGATTTTTTCGGAGTATTAGTCGGTTGCCCTACTTGCATGGGTTTTTGGGTTGGTGTATTTTTATCACTGTTTTTCCCAATAGTTCAAATATATGATTTAAGTTCTGAAATTATAACAAACTCCACGGTAAAATTGTTTGCATTGTTTTTTTTACATGGCTGTTTTTCTTCTGCTATTAATTGGCTAACTCACCTTTTTGTTACCTACTTGGATGTTAAAACTACACACGTTGAAATTAAAAACCAGCTAATAATAGAAAATCCGTTAGAAATTGCAAAGCAAATCCTAACGGAAAATCAAAAGTAGTTTTATTCTATTTAGTTTGATGTTAAACAAACATAATCGTTGGAGAACAAGCAATCTAAATTGTTTGCCAAAAGATTGTCATCACAGCAATTGATAGGGCTTCCTACACATACTGTGGCACATTGCAACTGTAATCCATCTTCAACTAAGACCATTTGTTGAATTACGTTTTTTTGTGCTATTTGCTGCAACAAGTTATCCCACCAGAAGTCAACATTTCTACCTTCTGTTACGTGGATATATCGGTTATTGTTATAAGATTGTATTTTCATTTTATTTAGAGGTTTTATTGGCTTATTGTTCTTCTGTTTTTGATTTCAAAGGCTTTACGTAAACTCTATAAACATTTGATCCCAAATTATCAATATCGTTTCTGTATTTGAATCCTAAGTTATCTTCGCCTTCCATATCATTAATCATGAAGTGAGCGTTACCGTAGTGTTTTACCACCTCTTTAATGAACTTTTCTATTTTCTCTTCATCTTCATCTGAAAGACCAGAGAAATCCCCGTTAATCAAAGCTGATAGAGCCCATTCTGGAACCAAGTATTCTACTAAGTCATTGTCTACTTCTTCATTTAGAGTTTTTTTAGTGAAGAAATCGAATTCTACTTTTTTAGATTTCACTGGCTTGGTCCAACTTTTATGTTCAAATAGTTGATTTAATTTTGCATTTGCTTTTTCTTCAGCTATTAAATTTCTTTGTTCAAGCACTGTTGCTGAACCTTCATTCCATTCAATTAAAAATAGATTGCCTTTACCATCTAACATTTCAAATCTAGTGTTGTCATTTTTCACTTTATTAGGAATTGACTCTTGTAGTTGAGAAACATTACTTGCAAAATCGTATTTTTCTGAATTAAATTTGAATCTTAGCATTTTACCTTCATTTATTTTAAAACCTAGTGCCGCAACACCATGTCTGTGTGTTCCTTTTGTTTTTTTAAGTTCCTTGGCATCATCGATACCTACTTTTAGGGTTTCAATATCTGAACCTAACTGGAACAAGTTTGTATTTGTAGGGTTCTCTTCTTTCACCTTAGCCTTCGCTAACGCTGCTTGCATTAATTTAATACCTGTTGGATCCTTAGATAGTTCTTTTGTGATTCTTTCTTTGAACTCGTCTGTTAGACCATCATACATCAAATCTAAATTAGTGCTATTTTCCTTGAATTGATTCGGAATACCATCACCATTATAATCGTTATTATCATTGTAATAATTTGGTTTTTCAGCTTTTAAAATGTCTTGATATACAATATTTATTTTATCTTCTACTTCTTTAACATTTTTCTTACTTCCTTCACCGTTAGCTTTTCTATAATTTTTAACTAACTTATAATTCGGGTGTTCAGCCTCTTCTTTAAAAAGTTCAGCTCCAATTCTAAGGATTTCCTCATTCATCATTTCTAAATCGTTGACATCTACAACATCAGTATAAGGGCTAATTGTTCTACGCATAAAAGCACCTTTACTCTTTGGAGTAGCCAATGGAAGTTCCATTCCGCCTCCTACACTACCTGTACTTGTCATTTCGTCGAGGTAATCAAAAAGAAGATCTTCATCATCAAATTTTCTTTTTTTACCGTCTTCCTTTTCATAGACGAATACTTTTCCTGCTGCACTATTTTCAACAGTGATTAGGTGTTCGCCGTCCACCATCATCTTATTTTCCCCTAGAAATGTGGTTCTATTTAATTGTTTCTTATTCATTTTTATTTTTCAGATAAAGTTTTGCAAATTTTTTGGAACCCCGTATTATAATATATATACAATACTCTTAAAGATTCAGCTGTATTATCTTTCATTTCAAAGTTATTAACACTAATAAAAACACCAGAACCACCGCCGTACTTATAAATAAAACTGATTGATTCTTGGATTGTACCAGCTACTTCAATTAGAGTAACGTTTTTATTATTATCCTTTGAAAAATTAAAATAATCGATTTTTAAAGGGGCGTTAATTAACTTAGATGATAGTTCTTTTTTAAAGGTATCATACTCTTCATCACCACTTTTAAAAGACTTTTTTTGGTTATCTACTTTTTCTACTGCTTCCTCTTCTTCAAGAAGTAAACCGCTTTTAATAGAATTTAATATGTTTCTTGATACACTGTCTAACATCTTTTTTAGTTTATTATTAATAAATATATCGCTAATAACATATTTCAGCTATTAGCGATATTTTTTATTTATTTTCAGGTTTTAAACCTGCAATAGTGAATTTATCTGTGATTTTAATATCACCTACTGGGCGTTTAACTTCTCTGACCTTTAAGATTTTTTCTTCATCTTGTATCGGATCGTTATCTCTTGCTACTTCATGTAAAATGTCGGTCCATATTTGAATACCATCATTTTTATCTCTCTTTGGTTCTAACTTTTTTTTTTCAAGAGATGGAGTAGCAGGGTTAAAGCTAAATGTTCTTTTAGTTTTTACTACTTCATTTTCTGTTTGTTGTTCAGGGGTGGACGGCGAAATATATGCTGGTTCAGTTGGCAATGAAATTTCGTTTCCGATTTCCTCCCTTAATTCAGTTAAAATTTCTTCCCTATTCTTTTTTAATTCGTCTATTGGAATAGTTGGCTTTTCTGTAACAACTTCACTTTCAGTCGGTGTTGATTCAGGTTCAATTTGTTTAGTAATCTTAATGTCACCTAAATCATCTATCGGTTCAACAGGAGGAGTATTTCCACCATCATTATTATCTATCGGTTTAATCTTGGTGTTTAAGTTCTTTGTTTGACTTTTCAAAGACAATTTAGCCCAAAGGAAAACAATAGGACTCAAATAAAATAAGCCGTTAGAATAAGCTAAAACCCTTTTATAGTTAGCTAGCTCCAATTCATCCCCGTAAGCTATCTCAAACATAGGTTTGAATAATTCTTGGAAAGCTATAAAATAAACTGATTCAACTTGAATGTTAATGTAGCTGTAAAAGATATTTCCAATCCCTTGAACAATAATACCAAAAATGAAAGGAATCCAAGCTACGCTAGTGTATCTAATAGCCAACATAGAACCCAAAATAAAAAGTTCTGTGGCAATAGCTGTGATAACATAAAAAGGAGCTTTATTCGTTAGTGTCCAGTACTCCATAACGTGAAAGAATGAAGTTAAACTAACGAACATAATAATAACCGTAAATATAAAATCAGCTATCTTATGATTCTCTTCAAATTCACTTTTTATGTTTTTTAAAAAAGAAAAGAAATTTTGCATCTAAATTATTTTTTTGTTTTTGTTGTATCCGAACCGTTTAAGTAAGCATTAACATCTTTTACTTTATCCAATTCTTTTTCTTTAATTAACATATCTTTTGTTTGTTGTTCCAAATCTTCTTTTGTAATAAGATTCTCATTCAGGGCTTTCGTATTTTTCTTAGTTGTTCTAAGATCGTTTGAAAGCTGACAAGAATTAACTTTAAGGCTGAATACAAACAAAAGAATTAGTGCCTGTAAAGATAGGCTAATTAGTTTAAAATGTTCATTTAAAAATTTCATACTTTACAATTTTTTTTCTGATTTTGTCTTTTATGTTTTTTATTAATTTGTTATACGTTTGGAAACTATACACCGTACCTACTTTTAAATCAGTTTTAATTTGATACAATGTATCATCTGTATTTAATTGATTAAAGCTATTGTTCTCTACAACTTCTAAGCAATCAGAGATGTCCTTATTGTTTAAATACACGGATTTAATATTTCTGGCACCAAAAGTTAACTCCAAACAGTTATTTGCTTGATGATTTTCGATATAGATATGAGATATAGGTCTAATAACATCGTTTTTAACCTCTTCTGTTTTCTTATGCTTGGCATATCTATGTACATAAAATTTATAACAAATAACCCCTTCATCTGTTTCTATTTTTATTATATTTTCAGCTCTCTTATATAATCTTTTTTTATCCTGTTGATTATAAGGTTTCAACAAGAAGATTATTTCAGATATGTCAATATTAGTATAGAAAGCATAGTTAATGACTTCTTTTTCTCTCTTAGATAAAGAATCAACAATATTGTTTAATATCTGATTTTTATCTACTAACTCAAAATTTTGTTCCTGTTCGTCGCTAATCAAATCAAATAGTTCAACTGAATCTTCGCCTTCTTCACCTACTGTATTGTTACCTGACACAATATTATAAATGCGGTTCTTTTCTCCAAAAATAAACTCTTTATTTTTATACGTTACTACTTCACCCACTTCAGGGTATCTTCCGTTATTCTTAACAAATTCATCAAACGCCTTTGATTCAGCAGATAAATCCTTCAAAATATTATCTGGGATTCTGATAAAGTTACCGTAATCCTTCAACGCTCTATAAAAATACATCGGTAAACGGCTTCTAAAGTAGGTTGGTAATGTCCCTAAATCGGGGTTATAATCCGATTCATCTAAGACATGTACCAATGCTAAATTAGCTTCCTGTTGTAAATCCTTTACATCTACTTTATTACTTCCTGTTTTTAAAATCAATTTGTTAACCAATTGTAAAGCCAAGGGATAAAGGCTGTCTAATAGTTTATCCCTGCTCTTTAAATCGCCGTTCTTTTTCCAGTCAATGAATAATTTAGACTTTTCATCATGAGATAAGAAAGGATTTTCTGAATTTTGCTTTTTCAGTTTCCTTGCTTTCTTTGTTACGATTTGGGTCCAAAAAGTGTTGTTCTCTACAAATCCATTAATTTCTTCGTTATAACTCATTATCCTACAATTTTTGAAATATTGTTGTTTTTTACAATTTTTATATTATCGTTACACCATTCTGCTACTTCTTCATTATGTGTTATCAAAGCTACTGTTTCAAAGATATTCAAAAGCTTTTCAACTACTTTATAAACTCTTGGTAAGAATGGAGATGATACTGCAACAAAGACTTCATCTAGGATGAATATATTTGAGATAGGAACAACCATTTTTGATAAGAGTAGATAATGTAGTGCAAGTAATAGAACTGTCTTCTCGTAGCCACTTCCTTCAGCCATATTGAATTCTAAACCGTTTCTTTCAAAGTAGAATTCGATAGCGTCGTTTTCTATTTTGATGGACGGCGAAAAATCATCTTCTGCTAAAACAGCTTTCAAATCCTGATTAATATCTTCGGCTAAATCACCTAAGATTTTCATTGCTAAACCACCTTTACTGTGAACATCAACATAAGTCTTAAAGATTTTGTCTTTCTTTAATTCCTCGTTAATCCTTTCTTCATTCACCGTGAAAAAGGTTGTTAATGTAAGATTTCTATTAATCTGTTCGTTGTTAATGAATATATTAGCATCGTTTTGATTAATGAGCTTCTGTAAAGATTCTATTTTATCTTCATTAATCTTTATATTCTGATTTAGCTCTTCGTTGGCTTTCAAATCATTGGTGAATAAGCCGATATTTTTTAGACGCTCTTGTAGCTCTGAATTTCTAGTTTTAAGACTATTAATTTCAGACTTCAATATATTAATCCTCGCCTCGGTTTTTTCATTTGAACTGATGTTATTTAGATCCTTCTGATGATTCAGAATTTCATCCTTAATAACATTAATCTTCTCTTGTTTATTATCTGAAATCTTAGTTTTTAAACTTGATATTTCATTTGTCAACTTCTTTTTATACTCTATCTCGTCTTCTTTAATTTTATCTGTAAGTTTAGTTAAAGATTCTTTTGCCTTAACACCTTCCTCTTTTACTTCTTCTAGTTTTTTAGACAAGCCCTCAATTTCTGATTTAATGCCTTCTTTCTTTGCTTTATTGTCGCTAACACCGTTGCAAAGGTTGCACGTAACAACATCTGGAGTGTTCTCTAAAAGTTCTTCTTTATTCTTTTTATCAGCCGATACAGTGATATAATCACTTCTAAGTTGCTCGATTTTTGATTCAATCTCTTTTTTCTCATTTAGTTGAATTGCTGAAACAACATAATTAGAGTACATATGGTTCAATATCTCTAATTCTTCAGAGAGTTTTTTATCTTCTTGAACCTTTGATATATCAACCTGTAAACTAGAAATTGTTTCTTGAATTTCATTGGCAGTACGGTCTACTACTACAATGTTTTTTTGCAAAGAAACTATTTCATTTTCCTTGGATTCTATTTTTTCATTGTTTGATTTAATAGCTTGTTCCAAAGATTCAGGTGTTTCTCCCAACAATGAATCAGGTACGCCTTTCAGTTGATTAGCGTATTTTTTATTCTCCTCTTTTAACTTGTTTATATCTTGTTTATATGCACCAGATTCATCTTCGTATTTCTTATTAGAAGCCAATAAATCATTGTTACTTTTATTGAGATTAAAAAGCTCCAAATGTATATTAACATCTTGGTATTCTTTCGCAAGCGAATTAGCAAGGAATGTATTGTATTGCTTCTTCGCTATTTGCGCCTTCTCTTCAATATTTCCCAAACCAAAATAATTCAAGAACATCCTGTAACGCTCTGTTGGTTTAGTATTCAACCATTTTTCGATAGAAAAGGTATCAAAGAATGAAATGAACAAGAAGTCTTTGATTTTGCCCACCATCTTGTCAAATTGGGCAATATCAATTAGTGTGCCGTCACAGTTTATTGTTACGCGCTGTGATACTTTACCAGCTTGATTTTTAGTGAAATCCCTTCTGATAAAATAAGTTTTTCCTTCGATTTCAATTTCACCTTCAACGTTTGCGATATTCAAAGGGGAGAACCTATTGACGATAGATGACAATGTTGTTCGTTCTTGGTTAGAGCGATAAAACTCACCAAACAATAGGATTTTTAATGCGCGGATAAGATTAGACTTACCACCCATATTATGAGGTTCAGAGAATATTCTCAAAATACCTCTATTCTCTAATTCAACATTAAATTCATTGAATGATAGAATATTTTTACCTCCGAACCATTTAACCCTAAATTGTTTTGCACCATCATTTTGATCTGTAATTAAATTAGAGATTTCGCCGTCCAACTCAAAAAAAGAATCAACATCTACATCTGGGTAATTATCGTTTAAATAATTCTCATAAATCTTTCTTAAATTGTTATTTAGAACATTAGAACGATTATCCTCAAAAGCTTCACTCTTGATCTTCCGACCTTTGATTTTCACATCTAAATCATCTCCGTATTCTGATTTAATGTTTTTCTCCAATTCGATTTTTTCCAATTCAGAAATCGAATCTTCAACTTCTACTACTATTTGCGAAAATGGTTTCATATATTACTTTAAGTTTGTTATTACAACGTTTTTAATACTGTCGTTATATGATTTAATTTTTAATTTGTATTTTCCGTAACTATTTGTTAATTCAACGAATGAGTAATCTAAGGTCTGTACATCCAAAATTCCGTAACCATGGTAATGAACATACTCCCCAAAGTTTTGCTGATACAAAGAGCCACAATAATAACAATCATACCCTTTGTGGCTTATCTTTTGCGGATAATGTATATCACCCATTAAGACAATACTACAACCCTTAAAAAGACTACTTTCTGTTTCATGTTCCTGCATCTTTTTTTCAAAAACAGGATTCAAAGGGTTCTTGCAATTCCTTAAAGGAGCATGATATAATCCTATTAGAATATCTGAACCTATATCATCCTGATTCAATTGCAGTGCAAAGTTATCTAAAAAACTGTAATGTGCAAAATTTATTCCATAAAAATTAAAAATTTCTGAATATTTGGAATAATATAGATTGCTATCCCCTATCGCTTCAACAATAGGGGTAATAGCATCCATCCTAGTTCTATTCTTAGGTAAATCATGATTACCTATCGTGATACACACAGGGTGTATTTCTAAGCACCTCTTTATCGTTTTTACCATAAGGAGATTTGCTTCATTCGAAACGTGCTCATGATTATCAAATATGTCTCCAGTAATACAGATAATAGCTTGCTCGTAATCCAAACTATGCGAATTAATTGACCCTAAAAGCAAATCAATTGATTCCTTAAATTCTTCATGTCTATCTATATTCCGTAAATGCCAATCGGCTGTATGAAATATCTTTTTTATCATCCTTTAATTGTTTTACTTAGATTATCACTAATTTTTTTAACAAATTCTTTATAATGTAATCTGTTTGTTTCTTTATCTTCAAAATCCAATTTTCCGCTTTTCCTTTTCTTTTCAATGTCTTCATACAAAAGCTTTGTTAAAACATTATGGTGATTTTCGGGAATGCCATCAAAAATACCCGAAACCCTAAACCGTTCCTTATATGTGTTCTGGAAGTTTAAGAAATGCTTTAGAACCATTTCAGCTCTGTCTAACATAATAGGAAGTTCAATTAATTCGAATTCCTTTTTCTGTCTATCGAAATAGGTTATCCTAGCCCCTTTAAATTGCCGTCCAAACTCTTTTTCCTGTATATGACCGTAGATATTCAATTGTAATCCATAAGTCGAAAAGGAAGTCTCTGGCATATCTTCACAGGGCTCCTTTAGATTTTTTCCATATTCATTCTCAAAGGTAAATGATTTATTGGTCTTGTGATCTTCAATTTCAAAATTAATATCATCAAAGATAACTTCAACATCAGTAGTACCACAAATCTCATAGGTAGGCGAGAAGTTTACCTTCTCTGGAACAATAACTTCGTTTTTATATGGTCTAACTTGATTAAATTTATAAACAATCCAGTTCATAAAATCAATAGGTGAAAGATCCATATTATAAACCGAGAAAAAATCTTTATTGTTCCCTTTACCTACCTTTTCCAGTATTTCGATTAACTCTGAATACTTCTCTTGAATCCCTTGAATCTTTTTCATTTTAAAGAGGGGATCAGAAAAGCCTTGTACATCCAAGAAATGCAACTCAATGCTTTCATGGATCATGTGACCGTAATGACGTGATAACATATTAGTAGCTTCCCATATATTGAGAATCTCTTCTTTTGTCATCACTGAATCATCATCATTCAAGTAGAAACCTTTTAATTGAATATTTGGGTTAGCTGCTTTAATAATCTTCAATTCTTGTGCTAACTCATTAGGGGAGGAATATTTTGTTAAAGCTTTATATATTTTTTTATCATTATATCTCTCATAAGGTCTTAGTTTACCATATATGATATAATCGAATAAAAGACTCTTCATTTGGCTTTTATCGCCACCAGCTTTTATATACCAAGCTATGAATTTATTATATTGATTGATGATTGCATCAATAACATTATCTTTTTCAAAATCGCTTTTTAATAGCGACAAAGCCGTGGTAACTGAATTATATAAGTTACCAGTCTTCTTATGAACATATACGTGATTGATTTCCTCCAAATAAACTTCTGATTCGGAGTATTTTTTAAATAGTTCTATTTTATCCATTATTACAAATTAAGTTTCCACAAAGGTAAAGACTTTTTTTGTAATAATCAAATTATTATAGCGCTATGTTGATATATTTTTCTATTTCAACGGTATTTTTCAAGTAATGGTATTTTTCTTTATCTTTTTCAGCCTTAGTTCCCTTCAATCCTTTACTAAACTTTTCGTATTCGATTATTTTTTTAATTAGTTCAATTGTTAAATTAACATCTTTGGGTTCACAGGCCCATTCATTATTCTTTTGTTTATGCCCTAAGACAACGGTTATTGAATCTGCTCTATCAAAATTTTTCTTGTCGATGGATAAATTGTTATTCATCAGCCAAACTATCGTTGGATACCTTTGAGCTATTAACGATAGAACTATTAACTTTTTATATTCTGATACTACCTTACGATCTAATACTCCATTAAACACCCCAAAGAGTGATTTTGATTTACCTCCAACTAATTCAGGTAAACCAAATCTTCTTGCTTCATCAACTGTAATATAACTTATTTTACATTTAAAATTAGCTCTTAAGGAAGCATAGACCATACCTCCAAAATAATTCAACAAGGCTGCTGTATCAGTTTGTTGTGAGCTAATCAATGGAGTTTCCAATACTATTTCCACTATGTCATTGAGAGGATAATTCTCCACTAAAAAATTAACAACCAAGTTACATTTTTCTAAAAGAATGTCTTCCTTTGATAACGTTTCATCTTTAACTATCGGTGAAACATGGTTCAATTCTAAAAGTCTACCGTCGGAAGCAAATAAGCTGATTCCGACGGTAGAAGTAGAAACGTCTAACCCTAATATTAAATTATTATTTTCCATTAAGGTTAAATATATAAAAAAATTACTTATTTTATTTTAGAAATCCATTTGTATTTCTATTAACGATTTGGTGTTTTCTTGAATTTCTATTTGTTCATAGAATGAATTAATCATCACCAAATTATACTTATCATCGTAGATTCCTATTTCTGTTAATTTAAGGTTTTGATTCGTGTTCCATGTAGGATTATCAGTGCGGATAATTGAATCGGAATCCAATACCAATTCAAAGATTGTTTTATACACACAGGCTCCTATTTCAACTGCTATATTTCCGTATAAAAATTCTTCACAACCGAATCCCATAACATTAGGGCAATTAACATCAGGCACATTCAATACATTCAAATTATAGGGCGTTTCAGTTGCTATTCTAGCTGCATTAACAATAAAACCTGTTTGAGCTGAATTTTGAACTTCTAATTTTAATGGATTAATAGTGTTACCAATTAAATCTACTAAAAAGTTATTAGTATAATCAATTGCTTTCCATTGGCTTGATACAGGTCTTGCACCGTTATCTACTATTTGGTAAAGTATTTTAAAACGGTGGAAGCTAAAACCTAAACCATCATAACCTACTGCTTCTCTTTGACGCATATAGGGTAATAGCCCTGTTCTTTCCATATAGAATTCAACATCTTTATCTGAAGTTGTTGTATTGACAAATTTCAGATATTGTTGTTGTGGTAATATATGTTGTACTACTGTATCTGCTTCCAACGTATATGTCATATACATTGTTTTTCCTTTAGGTAGTATTCCTGTTCCAGAGGTGGACGGCGAAATCATTTTTCCCGCTAATTTTGGTAAGGTGAAATTACGATTTGCCTTATAACTCAAAGCCCCTAATAAATCAGGATTATGGATAACTACTATTTGAAGAGTGTTATATATTCTTCCAACAACCAAAGGTGTACCACTAGGCTGTATTAAAGTAGAATCTTCAACTAAATCATAGTACTCAATATTTGTATTTGCTACATACTTCTTAGTGGTATCTGCAACAAAAGTCATTCCCAAAACATTGCCTGTACCTGATCCTCCAGCAAAATACCTTCTATGCCACATTATATGTTGCAACTGTAATTTGAAATCGTTTGGTTCGGCAATATAAAAATGCTCACCATATAAATTAGTCTTATTGGTATTGCTATAATGTATAATACCTATGGACCTAATATAGTCATCATCAATCGCAAATAATTTATCTTCACAATTAGGGTTAGGGACTTCATCAGGGCAATCAACATTGAACCCTAAATACTCTTTTTCGCCTATGTAATTGTAAGAGCAATACTCATTGAATTGCTGTTGCTCATCTTGAGTACCTATAACATTTTCACCCCAAATAATATTGAAATTCCAAACGTAAGTATCTTCATTTAAGCACTCCAACTTAAAATTCAAATTCTCGTAATCCCATAAAGTATTTACATTTGTCGATTTATAATAATCTATATCTTTATCGTAAATGTAATATTCAATCAATAAATCATTATAATTCAAATAAGGTAAATTCCTATCTAATTCAATTATAGTAGAAGTAGGAGATTTGTAAATTTTAAAGAAAAGGTACAACACAGGTTGAGTAGTTGCAGATGGAGCAATGTATCCTGTTGTTGGATTAGCAATCTTAAACATAATAATATCACCATCTTCAAAATCGGTGTTTTGAAGATCGATGAATTTAGTTCCATTTAATTGCTGTGAAAAAACATTACCTTGTTTCTTTACAAACTTGCTATCTAATTTAATAGAGTAGTTTTTCGTTTCATCAAAAAAGCCTCTTTCTTTCGCAGGGTTATGAATACAACATTCCAACACTTTTACGCCGTCCAACACCTGAAACGGATTACAATCTTCAGCTGTTAAGAATGTTTTCAAATTAGGATTCTTATCTTTGGGTTTCAAAACGAATTGAGAGCCAGTGTTGTTATAATCAACTTGACTATCACCAAAAGAATAATATTTAAAATTCAAATTACCTTCAGCTATTTTTTGCCGTCCAACAGCGGTAATTTTTGATGAAATTAACGGTACGTTTATTTTATTTAAAAAGCTCATATGCAGGTTTCAAAATTTTGATTTGGGAAATCATATCTTTGTTTGTATTCGTTGGTAGTTTTATCATATTGTATCAATCTACCAGCCCCATAATTGGATTCACTAAAGTTCGTTGGAACAGCAAAAGATTCAATTAAACAATCCCCGCTAACTTCCCTGTAAAACTGATCTATCTTGGATTCGTAAGGAATAGGATTATTACAAGAATCCAAAGCTTTAGTTTCACAAGTTATAATTACTTCGTTGCTTTCATCTCCATAAGTAATCACATAATTCTTATATTGGAATTTCTGCTGGTGGAATAAGAAATTGCTATAAAACTTATGGTGATCTTTCCATATAACGGTTTCTGGTATGACTTGTTTAATTAAATCTAACCAAGAATTATTAATTTTAGAAAGAACCTTAAACATAAATTCATAATCCAACTCCTTGCTTTTAGCAGAGCAGAAATCAAAACTATTCAAATATAATTCATATAAATGACAATAGTAATAATACGATTCACTAGTTAATAGATTCCTAACAGGAATAAATTCTTTTTCTATCTTATCCAGCGACATATCCTTGAAAATCTTATGGAACAAATGCTCATATTTTTTCAAGAAAGCCACTACATCATTTTTAACATAGTTAGGTATATCAACTTTTAAAGTTAATTCCTTTGTATTTAGAATATCTTTGTTGGTATCTAAATCATATGTTGCTTTAACATTATCTTCAAGTAATTCTAAATCAAAGCCGAAATTATAAGGTATTATTACACATTCACTCTTATCAGTAAAGCAAACCTTAAACAACTTAATATCATCTAATAAAACCTTAGTCCCTCCAAAACCGAAGCCAGCCAAGAACATACCTAATTTAACTTCGGTATTCAATAGATTAGCAGGAACTCTAATGTTAGCAGTGCGCCAACTAATATCAAAGTTATCATTAATATCATCAGGGCAAGCTTCGCCTAATTCAACCCTTATTAACTCTTTTAAGTTATAACAATCTTCAGTGGTACCAGATAATTCAAAATATAATTTATCTGTTCTGGGGTTAATATCTAACTCTAACTGTCTGTAATTTTCAGTATTGTTTTTAATTTGACTGTATAAAGTTAAATTATCCAATATAGATAAAATAGTTGCATCTGTTTTATTATTAAAATAATCAATAATGTCACCGCAGCTTAATATTAATCTATACTTAAATTCAAAATAATAATCACACGTTGTGCTACCACTATTCAAGAAGAAGAAATCTTCTACACCGTTTAAATTGAATGTGAAATCAGCTTCACTACATTCACATGATCCATCGTCAACAACTGCATCAGGATTATAATTATCAGCCAAGGGATTAGTACATCCAGTTATAAAAATACAAGACCCATCGTTAAAATTGGCGTTCGGATTATAGTTACTTGCAAATGGATTAGTGCAACCAGCGATGGGCACAAATACAGGTGGGTATTGGCAACTACCATCATCAATAACGGCAATTGGATTATAATTTAAACTATTTGGATCGGTACAACCTGATATTATTGGATATACACAAGAGCCATCGTCTATTGTTGCACAGGGATTATAATTTAAACTAATTGGGTCAGTACAGCCATATATATCACCACCCTCTAGTACATAAACACTTTGACATACCTCATTGGTAATTTCACCGTCTATATCGTATTCATAAGCACATCTAAGATCTTCAAAAAATACTTGTCGCTCGTAGGTGCAACTACCGCTTGCTAATTGTATAACAAATTTACCTTTATAATTTACATAAAAGGAGGGGCTAATGAATTCTACCTCTAAATTGTTAGTTTGATTAGTAGGATTATTAATAGGTAGTACGGTGACTTCATTATCTATATTAGTTAATTCAACATAACCTCCGATAGGGTATATGTTATTTGCTGCTATATTTATCTCAATTTGTGATAAAACAGGTCTAAGAACACCCGCAATATAATTGGCTTCTCGTAAAACCCTTAACTCTACTGTTTGACACTCGCAATTACAAGAACCATCATCTTGTGTTGCTTCAGGATTATAATTAGGTGCAAAGGGATTAGTACATCCTAATACAGGAGGTCTATCAGTTTCTTCGAGAATAAATTCATTATAACAAATCTCCGATATAGAAGGCTCTTCTCCTTCCCCATTTGGAAAACTTATATAATCACAAGGTAATTCATTGGTATCGTTTAAGTTAATTGTTTTCTCGTAATAACAAGTACCACCATTTAATTCTAATATTACTTTAACTGTATTATCAGTAAAAAAAGCCTCGTCATCTAATTCAAACGTAGCAAAGGTAGTTGAATTAGTTGGATTATAAATGGGTATTATTGTTATATTTTGAGATGGGTCCCCTAACTCCAAATAACCTGTTATAGGAGTTGTGGAAGTACCACTAAAAACGCTAATCGATAATTCAGAGTTATAATTGTAAACGGGGTTAATACCGCCTCCATTATTATCGAATTGTTTTAATACATCTATTTTTATCGTTGGACAAGACATTATGTTAAAATATTACTATAAGAATCAGGTACGTTCACTTGTGTGCAATTTACTCTTAAACTATAATTATCAGTGTATTCACATCCGTTAGATAATGTAATCACTATATCAATATCTAAATCAATAAAGTTTAGTCTAGGTGTGAAATCCACGTAAACTGCTTTTACTCCATTTTCATTATTGAATATTTCTGTTATCACATTTCCAATCAACACGCCTGTTCCACCTGATCCTTTAGTTATGGTCATAACAACTGTATCAACGGTCGCATCAAAAGGTACGTTATCTAACGAATATGTAACGTTAATTCTTGTATTCGATACATCTAAATTAGAAACACATTCACCCGTAGAGTCTAATTGTATGAAGTCACATTCAACAGGTGTTTCATTGCATTCTATTAAGCGCGTTATTATGCCGCTGGTACATCCAAGTGCATCTATAACTTCAACAGCAATAGTTTCACCATTCGGTAATAAATCGCCGTTCTCATTACCATTAACAATATAAGGAGCCGTACCACCACTATAAGATAATAATACAGTTGCATCCCCAGTAAGATTGCCATTTAGATCGTAGTTACAAACATAACTTAATGAAACAATGATAGGATTATTAACACATTCAGGTATATAACAATAAGTTGTTCCAGTTAAAGTTAATGATTCACAGCCTATACTGTCTTCAATGTAAACAGAATAAGGTTGATTTACTGGAAATATATCACCATCATTAGCACCATGGAATATATACGGAGGAATTCCACCATACCCTTTAACATTAAGTTTTATTTCATCTGGACCTATACATTCTTGCCAAACATCAATTATAGGTCCTGTACATCCAGAATAAAGTATTTTGGGTTCTAAGTGTATTTGTAGGGCTTGATCGTTATTTTCTATTTCACAACCGCACTCATCAAACAATGTTTCTTTAAGAACATCATCTACAACACCGCTTTGGGAAAAGTAACAAGAATCTGGTGCCAAATAGTAATCAAATGTGGTGCCTGATCCTTCAAATCCGTATTCATATAATGATGTTTGAGTGATTTCTCTATTTGTTATTGTTTTATATTTACCGTTCAAATTCTCGTCTAAGACATAGAATTGTGACCAATAATCAGAATCTTCAAATATGTAATTAGACCTGTATTTAGGATAGCCATCTTCATCAACTGAAATATTCAATAGTTCATCGTTACCGTAAATAATATTAAGATACTGTTTGAGCAGCGTAACATCTATTGGACCGCTAATTTTCTTAATATGTTCCTTAAAGTTAATTAACTCTTTTGGGATATTAAAGAAATCAAAAATAAACTCTACTGCTGCTCTTGTTCCTTTCGATTTAACTAACCAAGTGAGAACTAAACCTAATTCCTTCTTCTTTTCTAATGGTAGGGTTTGATTTATTTTTATACCATGGGATGAAATATAATAATCCAATAATTCTATTGGCATATTATCTTCACCATCATAGGTTAATATATTAATATTTTTTAGGCTGTTAACAAACTTATATTGTTCATCGAATCCAAAAGCATAAACTGATAACAGTACTTCTAATTTATCCCCTTGATTTTCTGTACTTTCAAAGTTTTCTAATATAGGTAGAAATAGGTTTGGTTCTACATATTTTCTAAGAACAAGGTTTGTTTCATATTCATCTTGTTTTTTAGCGTAATTTATTAGAATTTCTTTGAATGTATCAAATTTAAAGGTGCTAAGGTCTACATTATATTTATCTGTTTTTGGGAATATAATTGTTAGGTTATATTCCAGTATATAATTTCTATCAGTTAATTTACTATCCTTAAAGTCTATATAGAAACCATCTTCTTTTTCATTTCTCATTAATATAGAAACGAATAGAGGAGAATTATCTGTGTATTGGGTTTTTATGGTGGTGGACGGCGAAATGTAGGATATTTTACTATGGTTGCCTATCTCAAAGGGCTTACCTTCAACTTCAATAGACATGAAGCTGTTTTTAAATTTAGGAGCCCCTTGGAAATTGGTAATCCTATATTTTTCGCCGTCCACCTCAAACTCATAATCCCCAAACCAATCTTTTAAATTCCTGTACTTAGAAAATTTCTCTCTATTGTTTAAATCAATATTAAGATAATTAATATCTAAGGGATTATATAAGAAATTAGTATTAACTACAAAACTACTCCTATTTGTTATAGGATTGTAAGAAACATTCAATATGTTAAAACCGCTGGTACCATTAACATTATCCTCAATGATAATAGCAGCAGGGTAATTATAATAAATGTAATCTAAAGCTTGTAAGAAGTTTTTTTCAACTGAACTATATTTTATAAAGCTGGTTAAATCCTTTTTGTTGACTTGAAGGGTAACATTCTTAAAAGCTTCATTAGTAGTGGATGGAAGTACAGCTACATTCTGAACATCGGCTAACGTATAACTTATAACGTTTTGAAATACATTATAAGAATTCGTAATCTTAGTAGAATTCAAATTAGACGTAACACTGAAATCGCCCGCTTGTACCAGATAAGTTATAAAGGGCGTTGCAGTGTTTGTTTTGTGTTCATTGTAGGGAATATAGATATACTTCATCTTATATTACGGACCAGTTATTATATTAAATTCTTGTGTAAAGTCAATATCAGTTCTGTTTTCTTTGACTTCATATAAATTCTCATTTGTGAAGTCATCTTTAATAACGTATTCATTGAATTGCTTGTAAATTTCGTTATCGTTATTGTAGTATGTTCTAGTACCATTTTGTATATTCTTAGCTTGATTACCAAAAATACCTATTGCTAATGTATCTATATCGTGTTCTACCAATTCTAACTCTAATGCAACAGGGTCAAAATAAGTATTCGATATTATAATTTCCTGATTTGGAACACCAATATAAGGGAACGCGCTAGGTTTTACGTTGAAAGCGGTGGACGGCGTAACAGTGCAAAATAACAACGTAGATGCGTCATTTAATCTATATTTAATAGATTTTTGAGTGGTTGTATTTAAGTTATCAGAAATTGGCTCAACCCTAAAACAAGAAGTTACAATCCTAAATAAATTTTGCACCTTTCTTTCTGTTACATTCAAAGCCGTATTGATATATTCAATACGGTGGCCAATTAATCCATTATTCTCGAACATAAATAAGTCCTCTGGTGGAACAGTATTCAAATCAATTATAATACCTTTAATATCAGGCTTTGCAGCTAAAACACCACAATCTAAAATTCTTAACTTAACTTCTTTAGGTCTAATATAAACAGTGTATATACCCAACTGATTGAATACATTTGTAGGCAATCTTAAATTATATAATCCACCTAATATCCTGTTTGTTTGAGTCGGATGATCCAATTTAAACAATATTTGACTTGGATTAAGAGGAGTTACTACTGTTGGTGCAACCGTCCGATCAGCTATGTAAGTGTAATAAGCTTCGACATCTGTTGCGATATTAATATCTGCTGGTCTTATATTTCCAAAAGTTCCTGTTGCCATTATAAATTTAATTTAAAATAATTGTTTCTGTATGTGGCTAAATCATCTAAGGTATTTACTTCACCTAATATATAATGATTTTGAAACACATCATATCCTCCTCTATCTATATTTATACCATTTTCAATTTCAGCGATAGATGTTATGCCAATTAATTTATCATCTTTTACTAATTCTTCCAAAGAAGTATTATTTTCAGTCCATCCTTGCCCTTTTGCCTCGAAATCAACTCGATTTATAGGTATAAAAGAATCTGTTTTTTTATCATATATTAACCTAGTTTCAACAAAAGACTCATGATATTTTACACCAGTACCTAAAACATATTGAGTTCCATCTGCTGCATTTATAACATAATTTATAAAAGAAGGTGTTTTTTGTAAAATTGCGCTATAACTATTTTCCTCTATGGAATAGTTAGTGTTTATTTGTGGTGCACCGTAATATTCTAATTCATCTAACCTAGAAGAAGTCTGACCTGTCAATATATAATTTCCAGTGGTCAAATAACTTTCCAAAGGGACACCGCTAATTCTAACTATCGGATCAGGGGTAGCAGTAGACGTACTTGCAGATTGTATAAACTGATATTGGTCGTAGATACCTATATCTATATGAGTAGTAGTTAAAGGTATTGTGAAATATATGAAGTTAGTTTTAAATCTACCGTAATTAGGGTTCTCAACATATTTGGCATCAATATGTAAATCAGTTGCAGGTTTGCAATCTGTTTTATTTACTTTTAAATCCAAGGCATCATTTATATCACCACCGTTTCTATCTAAAAGTGATTCTAAGCTAACTTTCCTATGTAATAAGCGCATATAAATCTATTTTCAGGGTGTTTGCAATATATTGTAAGGTATTACCATTCGTATCGAATACAAATTCCTTTCCTGTGAAATTAACTTTAACGTATTCATCTAAATTTGTAACAGTTGCATTTGTTAAATTTTTATATGGATAGAATTTATAAGAAACGCCGTCCAACGCATTATTAAAATTAAAAGTAACATACAAAGAAAATGGAGAAATATATTCATTCTTAGGTAGATAAATATAAAAGCCTTCCGTTTCATTTATTGCAACAGTTGGATTTTTTATTTTAAAAACCATTGGAATATCGTTAGTTAAACTTGTCAAACCATAAATGTCTAATAAATTTGACCTCTGAACAAATATATCACTTTGAAACTGTAATGTTTGCTGTAATCTGTCAGGTGAATCGTAATAAAAGATATTTAAAAAAGAATATCTCAATCTGTTATAAAAATAAAACACATCTGACCCCGTAAAACCCATATCACCATAGGTCATAGGTACTCCTTCTTCTTTAAAAAGAGTAACTATAATTTCGTCTACCCCAGCAAACATGTATCTGGTTATTTCATAATCTTCTTGTTTAGGGATAGCTTTTAAGACCTGTTCTGTAACAAAAGACTCTGATATAGCCTCATCTTTATCTGCAACATCGAAAGACAAGTCTAACGGTATTATGAAATCAGTGTCTAATCTTTTTATTTTATATTTTAACATATCTTTTCAACGTCTATTATTTTGCTAGGGGTTAAATCAATACAATTTCCAGCTATTAAAGCATTGCTTCCAATATCGTATCTATTACATGGATCCTGTCTTTTTATGAAGACATTGAAATTAGAATAAACGTAGTGATGCTTATTTAAAAATGGATACCCGTCAGTAATAGTTATATTTCTCCATTGCCTAATCCCATTAATATCTTCTGCGTAATCTGGTACTGTTACTACTCCATCATCTTTAAATATTATATCTGATAGATCTCTTATTTGTTGTCTATAATGAGGTGTATAATAATAAGATTCGCATAATGTATTATCTAATCTGTTTTTTGTGTTGAAGATGTGGACGGCGAAATTTAACTCCGTTTCAAGCATAACCGACTTATTATATTCAACTATATTACCAAAAAAATACTCTTGGGTTGTAGTTAAAGTTTCAACAGGTAATAAAGTACCCCCTTGATAAACAGTATTGAAATCATAGTTGATATTAGAAATAGAAACATTAATTGCGCTTAAAGTTTCACCCCAAAAATCGCTATGTTTATTCTTGACTACCGTAACAAATAATTCAGTTAAAGGTCTATTCAAATTATCCACTAAACCTTCAATATTCACCCCTTCAGGATACACAAAAGAAACATTGGTGTCATTGTATATGTTTTTAGAGAAAGACGTTCTGAAGGCATCGTAGTCGCTAATTTCAGTTAATTTCTTATACCATCTGGAATAATACTCCGATTCATAGTCCCCTATCACCTTTTTAAACCTGTATTTATCAGCTACTACATCTGTTATAAAATCTAATTTCTCATCAACAAAAAAAACATTCTTTTTATAACTGTTATCGTTGGTTCCAACTTGATAAACAGTGCATTTCTTTACAAAGCCATTCACATTGTAAATGTTGACGCTATCACCAGCAGCTAAATTGTGTGTCAGAGGGCAAGCAAAATAAGTTAACATTTTTCCATCGACCTCTGCATCAGCAGAACCCATTAAAGCAATCCCTTCTGAAATATCAATTCCATTAAATAGTAAAGGCTGCAAGTTTTTTTCAGCAGAATAGGTGACAAACAAACTCCATTCGTCTTTTTTTGTTAGATTAAATCTTTCTTTCTTTGGTTCTAATTCTGTTCTATTGCAAGGGGTTTCATTATCCTTATAATAAAACCAACCTTTGTCTTTAAACAATACTTGATCTAAAGTATATCTGTCTAAACCTGTTTCAGGATCAAAATATTTAAAATCCTCCACTGATTCATAACCATTGACTCCATCGTAATTACATAAAATATTGGTGCCAACTAAAAATATATTTCCATATATTCTGTAATCAAAAGATTTACTTCTTTCTTCTAAATAAACCTCATAATTAGATACCGTTTCCCTAATAACATCAATAGGCAATAAACTAGCATCCTGTTGTATATCTAAGTTTAGATGAGTATCTTCTTCAGAAGCTAAAAGAAATCTTTTTGAAGGTAATAAAAATTTATTTTCCATTAATCACAGTCATTAAAATATTTTTTCAATAAGTTATCTAAGGCATTATTACCTCTAACCAAACCAAAGTAAAAGTAATAGGGATGAATTCTTTTGTGTTGTTCATTTTGAGTGCATGGCAAACACTCATCATAATTAAATTCAGCTACATTTTCTAATGTACCAGTATCATCATCGAATTCCCTAAAATAAGCTAAATCAAAACCATTGTTTGTGTAATTGTTATAATCAAAAACGTTATTAAAATACCTCCAGTTTTCGCAGAGATAACGCCTTAATTCAATATTTAATCTATTGTAACCAACAGGCTCGGTTCTACCATTAGTATTAGGATCGTATTCTGGGAAATTATCAAAGTTGCCTTGCAATTCATAATTATTAAATTCAGAATACTCTTCTGTTGATATTTGACTCTTTAATTGTAGTGCGTTACGATTTACCCTATTAAGAATTACGCCTTCAACATTATATAGTAAGTCACCACCTTCATTTTCTTGATAAGTAGTAGGAGGGAAATCTTTAATGATATAAGGTATATTATCAATATCACAAGATGACATTGATCCTAATTCCATAATATTAGTAGCCAACAAAAGTTTGCTTTTTTCTGAAGGATGTAAATGAACCCAAGTATCTAAATTAGCTTTAACGTCGTGGCGTGCAGCATAATAAAAGAAATCATCGTATTTAAAAATTAAACCCAAATCAACATCTTCTAATTTACCTGAACTTTTAAATGCGATAGATTCTTTAATTGAAGTTTTTCTACAAGTGTTTCTATAGTTTAGTGGATTATCACTACTTAAACCATCACAATCAAAATCACAATACTCTTCCCATTTTTTTGAACCGTTAGTTGTTTTTGATTTATATGCGAACGCTGGAGCATACAAGGATCCAGAAACCCAATCATTATAAAATGAAAAATTAACCAAGCCCAACGCTTTCGCTAAATTGTTTTTTTGGCAATCGGCCCATGCTTCGGGTTCTAATTCTTCACCGTTACATTCTAACGTAATGTCATCAATTAAAAGAAGATTTATTCCTTTAACTATCGTAGAAAATAAACTAATAAAAGCGCTTAAAGTAGCATACAATGGAGATTGTCTAAATTCTACTCTATTATATGGGAATGGATAATTAGAATCACATTGATCAATATCCTTTATTGAGATATTATTAAAATTACCTTTTGCGTAATTAGGGATATATTGTGATACGGTGTATATTTTTTTCCAAGAAACCTCAAAAAAATCATCATCGTGTGTTTCAGTACCAAATTGAAAACGATTGTAAAGGTTAGGTATCAAAAAAGTACCTGCTCTTGAAACACCTTTAAAGAATTTGTAATTAAAATTATCGCTACTAATCCTAAACCTAACTTTTGAAGTGGTAGGTAAACCTTTACTCGGATCTGAACTTAATACAATATTCCCTAATTCATCAGTTATTACCCTTGTCATATTCATAGGGATTAAAGTAGTAAAATTACCGCTTTCATCTATTTCACTATTAATAGGAAAATATTCTACTCCATCAATGAAATCAGAAACTTTCCTAATCATTTCTATATTCCCTTTACTTGGTTTTAAGGAACAATTATTCCCAACCCTAGCACTAGGTTTACATCTTCTATTGATTCTCTTACCCTCATCGTCTGTAAAAATAGCACCAAAGAATGTTGCATGAGGTGTTATATCAATAGGTAAGTTAAAATTTAATTGTGTTATTCCAATTTCATTTATTGTCCTATCACCCCAAAAAGGTATAATATTAACGGATTGATTCAATGACTGAACTTGAGGTAAAGAATCCAAATCTTTACCCTGTTTAAATTTATTAAATGAATTGAAATAGTTAGGAGAAACCCCTTGGGCAATTAAATCATAAGGTCTTAATGATACGAAACCAATGTCGCTTAAATCAACATCTAAATGAATGTTTTGAGAACCGATAGGTATTCCAACAATCATATAATCACCGCTGATATTCGTTACGGTGTTATATTTATAATATTTTTCATAAACCTCAATCCAAATCTCGTTATCTAATATCTCATTTTTTTCTGGGAAAGTTCCTATTGGAGTATGGCAACCAGCCTGTTTTTCTTTTGGTAATAAATTATACCTAACACCGTCTGGTCCTTTATCATACGGTGTTTTAAAATCATAAAAAGATTTTAATAGAACGTTTGAATCATCTTCTTCGGTAATAGGTATAAATACTGATATTTTTGCATTAGGAATCCCGAATCCTCCGTTAGTCGTGACCCTACCAACTAATACTCCATAGTTTGCATCGTGTAATCTATATACTTCATCAGAATTTAATTTTAAAGAAAGGACTTCTAAAAAATCAAATTTTTGAGATAGGTTTACAACTAAATTAGTGTTTTCTGCTTCGAGGTTCGCTCTTATTCTAACGGATTTTTCCATATATGTTAAATATATGAAAAAGTAAAACAGTTTTATCCTTAGAAGGCAAAATTAATCTTTATATCTGTTTCAGGGAATTTAATTTCATATATTTCATCGTATTCCACGAACAAAGTTTGGTGAAGGCTTAAATCTATTTCCTTTGTAGTCGCATCCACGAAAGGCATTGAAGTTTGATTCAATGAGTAATTACCGCCTACTTTATTAAAGATTCTTATAGATGTAACATTTAATACATTACCTATGTTATTTAGGGATTCTATTAAATCAGATAGGTATATGTTATTTCCAAAATAATTCTGTGTAGAGAAGTAGGATGTTATTTGTTGGACGGCGTTTCTTAAAATTTCTACTTTATCTGAAGTCTTAGTTACATATAAAGTTATATCAAATCCTATATTAATAATCTTTCCATCCCTAACTAAAATATAATCATTTATTGATCTATATTTTGACAAGTAACTAGCTATATTCTCTTTTAAGGTAGTTGTAGATTCATTCGTTAATTTTGAATTTTCATCTATACCGCAAATAACAACTTCAATTTTATTATCTAACTTCGCAACAGATGTACGGTATGGGGCACCGAAATTACCAGACATTAAATTTATTCTGTTATAATAATCTTCCAACGTGATACATCTATTTTGAGCTGAAAAATTAAACTTAATTAGATTTCTTAATTCTTCAATGGTTAATTGATCCTTACCCCCAAGTGCAGGTAAAGGATTATTAACTTTAACAGATGCCTTAACCAAGGCGTTTTTAGTTTGATTTGTTCCATTAACAATAATGTTAATGTTATTAACGGTATTTAAAACATTTGCACCGATATTCGTTCTAAGACCTCCACCTGTCCTATATTGTATGAATAAAGTGGTATTTGTTCTGGGGATTGAACCTAAGCTATTATTATTAATTTCGCCGTCCAACTGCTTAAACAACAAATCATTATTAGCTACATAATCCGAAAAGAAAGAAGTATCTTGACTTCCATTTCCAAATCTAACAAAACAATACCCTTTATCAGTATATTCAGTCATATACTTATTATAAACAGTCTTCCATTCTCCCACCTTAATAGCTGAATTATCAGAAAGAGCTTGTGGTTTCTCAATAAAAACTTGTTTTTCAGCTAAACTGTCTACTTGATACCATTTATTGCTTTCTGTTTCCCATTCAACAAGCGTAGGCAATCTACTATAATCAGTGCCATCTAAACTTATTACCCTATCAATAGATATAACATCATTATCAGGTAAAGCTATTTCTAAGAAAGGAACTGTATCGCTTGACGTTATTACCTTTTTATAAAATTTAGTAACACCATTAGATACTATCTCTCTTTTTGTGATAGTGTAAGAAACTATATTTCCTGTTGAATCAATATTAGGTACAACAGTTCTATTTGGAACACCTGTCTGTGAGAAAGGAGAAGCAAAGTCAACATCATTCAATGTTTCAAAAATTAAGTTTGCTCCTGTTATTTGTGCGCCTCTTACAATAATAGGGCAATATTGTAAATCAAAACTATTACCGCTTACAGGTAAATCAACTGAAATATCACAAATGGTGATAGACGGTGACTTAGAAGTGATTTTTAAACCGAAGGTTCTGGCGATAGCATATAAAGAACGTCTTTCTTGAGCATAATCGATATTGTTTTCCTGATACGCTCTATCCGTATTAAAAGATAACATATCACCCACAGCCGCATTTAACTCTATTAGCATCATGCCTATGCTAGCATCATTAAAATCAACATAATAATCAGGGTAATTATTTTTTACAAACGTAACTAACTCATTCCTGATTGAGCGAAAATCTCGGCTATAATAGTTTATCTTTTTTTCCATTTTTTATTAATATTCAAATAAATATTAAAAATAAGAATTTTTTCACCTTTTTAAATAATATCACTATATTTGCAGTTAAATTAAATATTTGTAAATATGGAATTAGATTACAGTAAATTTTTAACGCTAGGTAAAGAAATCGAAGAAAGGTTCAGATACAATTTCAATAGATTTCTTATAACTAGCTCATTAGAGGACCAGAAAGGTGTTGACTTAACTTTAAATCTTACTTTTGATGTAAAGAAAGCTAGAAAGATTAGAAGAAAAGACGATAATGTATCCTATGATAAAATGTGGATAGAATATAAAAACGTCTACGGTAAAAAGGGATCAATATGTAAAAAGAATTTAGATTTTTTTATAATTGAATCCGAAAACAGTTGGTTAGTTAAAAGCAGAAAGGACGCATACGAATTATTCGTTGAACAAGCCAAAGGAAAAGAATTAAAATACTTAGATAGCAAAGTAGAAGTTGAATTATATCAACCATACCGAAGATTAGGTAGAGAAGATGTAATTATGTTAGTTGAAATGAATAACCCTAAATGGCCGACCGTAATGGATATTCCTAAAGGATTACCCAGTTAAAACATTCTTATTAAGAATACGCTGCAAATCGAAATTTAATAGCTTCAGGAGATTTTCTTCTCTTACCGCTACCATAGCGTGTTCAGGGTGAATATGTGTTGCCAACACATCCCTCATTAAACTTAATAGCTCAACAAGGCGATCACCGTAAGGTATTGGATGGCCTTTTTCAGCTAAATTAACAATATCTGCATCTGTAACTAAATCAGGTTGTTTCTTTAAATCAAATTCATTGTTTAAATGACTAACCAGAAATATTTTATCAGATACAGTTAAAGAAGTTGAAAAATCCAAATACTTTTCAACTAATATATTTTCCTCCCTATTCGTATCTAACGGTGTTGGAGGATATAATTTAGGTAAAGCAGCTAAAGATGGATCTGTAGAAGTTAGTTTCCACAAAGGATATGTTGACTGTAAAGTTAATAATTGTGATTTAATCTCTACTACTAATTCATCTTTACTGCTTTTAGTATATCTAGTCGAAGATATTACTTTAATATTTGTAAGATTTGATATGTCTTTAACTATTATTGTCGCAGCAAAATCGCTTATGAACTGCACCACGAATTCAATTGTAGGATTCTTAAATGTTTTTACATTAAGGTTTTTCTTTTCTACCTTTTTATCTTTTTTCTCTGGAAAGCTTAATAACTGATACGATGGATTTACTTTATTAAATTTTAAGGGATTATTAAGCTCATGCCCACCTACCCTCAAAAGTAATTGTCTTTCCTTTAAGAATATATTAACATTATTTCTACCGTTAATTGAAATTTCATCTTTCTTTGCAAAAATACCTTTACTTTCAGCAATAGTAGAAGATTTCTTTGGATACTTCAATATACCATCAGGATAATGCCTGTTACTTTCGTAGGCAAAGTCTTGATTTTCTATATTGTATACATTTGAATGTACTACACTGATCCAATATCTTATATCTTTACTGTTGTAATTAGAAGTATTATAAACATTCCTAAACATTAAAGTTACTCTTTCACCTACTTTTGGTAGTATTCTGAAGAAGGAAAAATTAAATAAAGGGAAACATAAAGGTAAGTCTTCGTCATTTAAAGCAGTGTCTATCTCTTTAATCCTAACCCTAATTATACCATTCTCTTCGCCGTCCAACAAACTAACGACTTCCCCTTCAAATATATTTTTACTATAAAAAATATCCGAACGACTACTACTAAATTCAGATGAAAACATAATTCTTTAATTTAATTTTTTATAATCAGGGTATTTCTCTAAGTCTGCTGCACTAACAGCAAGGTAAGGATTGTTATCTTTTACCAAAATAAAAAAGGGCTCCCTATAATCCTTATACTCATAATAATACAAACCTTTCGGAACATCAGATGATCTAAGGTATCTTAAAGTACTTCTAAAGTTTATTAAATCTTCTACTTGGAAACAATTATCAGACTTTACAGTTTTCTTCATGAAAGTAGTAGTAACTGCCGAATTTCTAACGATAGCTACAAGATATTCATTCATCTTTCTGATAAAAAACAAATTTACAACAAAATTACCTTTAGGAAATCTAGTGTATTTTAAAGTTTCAACTCTTTTACCAACAGCATCATTTAGTTTCTGACCTAATTCTTTACCAATCAATCTTTCTAAATAACGTTCATCAAAGTGAAATGTTGTAAACGCTTCGGATATTAGTACTTTTTTCATAAAAATAAATATTCTATTGAATTATTCCTTTACCTATCGCATAACTAGTTGTTGTACCTTGACTTACCACAGGAACACCCAAGGCAACTCCTGTTGTAGTAACAGGTACACCAGCGGGAATTACTACTGTTACTTTCGCATTTTTGATGATATGTTCTACAATTGTTTCTACAATAATATATAAGCCTTTATCATTTAAGGATTCGCTTCCATCAGGTAATAATCCAACAGGTAATCCTAATTTTTGTCTTTTGTTTAATATTTCTTTTGTAATATCCCTAACCGATAACCCCTTCTTATTATCTGCTCCAAGCAAAATAAGCGGAGCAGGTATGTTAGCTGGCTTGCTAATACCTTTATCTAATAATGAATTCAAAAATTTTATTAATTCATTAATATCACTGAAATCTACGTTCTCCATTATATTATTGATAATAATGATCTAATTTGTAGTATTTGTAATCTAAGTTGTTCCTGTTCTTTTTTGATATTGTTTTCTTGGATAATATCATTTAGTTCTCTAATTATGATAACAACCAAATATCTAATTACAGCCTGAATAATTCTTTTCTTTATAATATCAAATAAGAATTTTCTATGCTCCTTAAAGAAATCTTTGAAATCAGAGCCAATATTCACATTAACTGACATCAAAGCAAACATTCTGATAAAGAGAATGTTCTTAGGTGTTAATATATTTCGAGTAATAGATTTAATTACCGTTTTGAAAAATAACTTAAATAACGTGTCAGCATACGTTTGCTTATCCGAAGGTAATACCATACCTGAAGTTTGATTAACAAGATAATCAAAGTTGATAGTATAAATTTCTTCATTATATTGAGATACATTAATTAAATCTGTTACAAATGATTGTAGTAAATCGTAATCATAGCTAACATAATTTACTTCGCAATCTATGAACTCATAATACCCATCTTTCCTCTTCTCCACTCTATCGTTTACTTCTTCGGTATCAAAGGTGAAAAAGGAATCATCTACATTAAAGCTGTCTGTTATTCTTTCTAAAATTATCTCTAATTCAACTTGATTGTTTAAATTCTTTTTAGAAAAGTTAGCTAGCGTATTCTTTAATTTAGAAGTTAATACCCCAAAATTAGTATCTATTAAATCCGAAACCACAACTATATTATCGAAGAACACAGTATTATTCATGTATAGGGTAACAAAATCATATATTGTTTTCCCTTGTAATGAATCATCTAATTTAACATAAAGATCTTGGTTAAGGTATTTTATGACTAAAATTGATTTCCAATTATATTCTATACCTTGATTATTGATAGCCTGATAAATTAGTTTATCGAGATTATCAGGATAATCAACATAATAACTTTTACCTTCTGGGCTATCTGGATCAATTTTCAATAATCCAAAGAAATCTAACTCTGTGATTTTAAAAATTTTAAATTGAAAGAAATGTGAAGGTATTAATGTATCTGTTTTACATTGATAATATTTGACTATATTTTCTTTGAAATACTTAAATAAATCGTCATTTAAAAGTTTTAATTCTGAAATTAAGAACTTTATGAATTCGGATTTTGCTTTATTACCTCCAAACAATAATACAAATAAATCCAAGATGAAATCCAAGGGGTTTTCTCTGGATACTGATGATAAAGAATCAAAAGAGATTATCTTTGAAAAAGCTTCATTCGTAGCCTTCAAATTTTCAATTTTTTGAAGCAGGTCCTTTTTAAAGTTTACTGGCATTTTATTTCAAAGATAATCCCTTTATTTATAGTTTTAATTTTAAATTCTTACGGATACTTTCCAATTCTTTATCCGTTAATAAAGGTTCGTTATCGGATGTAGAATCTTCTGTTTTGTCTTTAACCTCATCATTTCTATTTAAGATTGCATTGCCATAAAATTTAACCAAGTCAATTTTATTTTTATTGTTGACATTGATAATATCCAAGGTTTTATTAGACAATGAATCTAAAATTTCAATCTCTTTTAGCGTTCGGTTTTCATCACTACCTTCAATCTCTTTGGCCCTTAGAATTTCTTCTTCACGCTTTTTGAACATATGTAGCGCCCTTTTTTCTTGACGTTCTAAGTCATTAAAAGTTAATTGGATTCGCTCTAACAAGCCATCTAAACTGGCTGGAATTTTACTTTTCATAATCTCGTTTCTTTATAAATATTACAAATCTTCGTCTAAATCCCTTAAAAACTTCCTTTTCTTTTTTGTGTAGAAGTTTTTATAAAATTTTAGACTTTGACTTATTTGTGTTGTATTTAGTAAAGTCATGTTTCGGATACATTCCAAAATAAAATTCTTCTTAAATTTTTTAGTGTCGTCTAAATAAATTTTATCCCAATTTTTTGTTATCTCAATTATGGCTATCCCGACTTTAATGTCTGACTCTTTCAAGCCGTGTTTTTCAATATTTATATCTAAATTTGAATTATCCAATAAAGCCTCGATTTCTATAACTATTAGTTCAAAAAATTGGTGCATCAAAGAATCTTCTGTATATTCCTCATCTATAATATCAGCACCTTCATTTACTGTTCTATAAACATCATCGTAAAGAATAACTTTCTTTTTATCTTTAGTTTCTTTTTTACGATTATTTTGCAATCTTCTCTTTATTATGGTACCAAAGTAAGAAAAAGATTTTTTGCCTCTGTCTGGATCAAACATATGGATTTTCATATGTAAGAATGATAAGGTGTCATCAAACAAATCCTTATAAGACATTTTAGCACTATACAATTTATAACGATTTATTATTGATTCCGTCATTTTTTCTAAGGGTTTCTTTAACAAATCGTTATAAATTTGATTCTTTTCTTCATCGGAAGAAGATTTTAAGTATCTAACAACCGCTTCTTCTTGTTCGGTTGAAAAATAACCTGAAAGCGTATTTATGTCATTAGTATTAGCATTTTTCGGTTTACGTCCTCTTTTAGCCATTAAAATTAGATTAAAAAATAAAAGGCTTTAACCTTCATATGTTATATGTCTGTCTTCACTGAAGAAATATTCTTTTTTTGCTAAGTCTTGATAAAATTTAATTTCAAGTTTATCCAAAGAATCATAGTATGCCGTTAGGCTACCTTCTCTCTTGATTCTATGTCTAACCATTAATTTAGGTATTACCATTACTTCGGATAGCTGATTCAAAATCCTCAAGAAATATTCGTATTCAAAGTATTTTTTGATACTATGTTTATATCCGCCATTATCAATAAATTCAGCTGTTTTGTATATAGCTGATGTAAAGGAGAACAAGGACATTTTCTTCAATGTTTCAAAATCCAAATACCCTTGTTTATCTGTATAATTCATACTCCATGCTAATTCATTCACCATATTAGTAAAGGATTCGCCGTCGAACTCCAAGTTAATAGGAAGGAATACTGATACATTTGGATATGCTTTTGAATACTCTTCTGTGTATGTTACAAAGGTATTATTTAATACGTCGTCATATTGTAGTACGGTGAAGTAGGGCGTGGATATGGAGGTTTGGACGGCGAAATTAATGACCTCCGTATAATTTGGATAAAGTTCCCTCAATTCCTCTGGAAGATCAAGGAAGTTTAATTTCAAGCCAAATGTATTGGATGCTTCTACTTGCTTTTTCAAATCCGCAAAAGTAGCAACCAATATATCGAAGTCTTTACTATCTTGTTTAGCCAATGACTCAAACATTTCTATAATATAGCTATCTTCGACATCTAGCTTATGAATTGGTATAATTACTGTTAATTTATTGCTCATCTTGATATTTTTTAATTGTTAGATTTACTTTTTCGATTTTGCTTTCAAAAATCCTATTAAAGGTTGCTTTTGTTTGATTTGTAAAGTTTTGTTCGTTGTATGGCTCCACTGTTTTTTGCATGTTGTCATACATCTGCTGTGGAACATCACCCAACAGCCAATTCTCAACAAAACGTGCTATATAATCAGGTATCGCTAAAATATTAGATAGATACACCGCATTATCACTCAATTTGATATTATCTCCTTCGATATTTTCAGCCCATTCTGGGATTAAATCTGGAATTTTAACAATTACAGGAACTCCTGATTTCATTGACTCCAAGGGAAATGTACCAAAGGTAGCGTAATCATCAATCCAAATAGATAAACAAGTTTCTTTTAGTGCCTCTGCAAAACTTTCTTTAGGTAAATTACCAAGGGTTTTAAAAGAGAACCAAGAATACATAGGATATTTTTGGTAGAATAGTTTTGCTACTCTTTCCAAGTCGTCTTGATTTCTACTGATAATTGATATTATTGGTTTTTGTGGAAGGGTGGACGGCGAAAAGACATCCGAAATGGCGGGATTAATAACGTAAGTATTTTTAACAGGTTGATATTCAGCTAAAAAAGTTTTCATCTTATTAGATGTTGTAATAGCATGATCCACACCATAAAAACTCCAACCTTCGCCTGCATTCATATATTTGAAAATAAATGAGTGAGATTGACAAATTACTACTGTATCAGAAGGAAGTTTACTCTCCCAAAGCTTTTTAATTAAGTCAGCATATAGCTCTGGAATAAAAAAAGTATCGGAACCGTTAATTTGATACTCTGGATTATTATTCATTGTCGTGATTGAAATATGCTTCAACGAGGAATATCTTTCACCCATCCAATTCTGAACACCGACAAATTTTTCCTTTTCGTGTAACATAATGACCTTGTACCCTTCATCATCCATTATACCTGCTATCTTGTATATGTATTCAATTGAAGCCATTGGAGTGCCATTAGTGTCGGCGACAAAAAAGAATAATCTTCCTTCCTTATTCTCTATTTTGCCCCTTAGCTCTACCAATTTTTCTATTATTTCTTTATTTTCCATTTTTGAATATGTTTAATAATGCTTTTAAGTTTTTTATTTTTTTGCCTTGTTTTAAATGCTTGTTATTTTCAGTTTCAATTTTGAAAAGCTTTCTGTTCTTGGGTTTGTTTTCAATTATATAATTGTCAGCTGTTATTATCATTTTATAATCATCCCAAATGTCTTCATACGAAGAAACAAACCTCAAATTATTTAATTTACATTTTTCTCTGGATAAGAAGAAAAGAGTCGCTGGTTTACTATTACCTATTTCCATGGAAACTAAATCGACCTCTATACCCTTTGAATTAAAATAGTTTTGTAACTCGTGGAAATCGTTAATAACATCTTTGTAAGTAACATTGGTTTTAGCTCCAATTTCAAAACTCATTTGCTCATAGAGGAATCTAAGAAAAAATTCTTTTGACTGTAACTCTATTTTAGAAGTTATATACATCGGATCAACCTTACCTTCCAAATTTAAGATTTTATTTTCTATTTTATTTTCTGTAATTTGTTGAATATCACCCTCATCATCCAATTCCCCAAATTCAAAGTCATCGCCTCGATCTATTTTTTCTTCATTGAACTGCTCTTCTTCTTCCAAATAGACATTATAAACTTCCTTAAATGTATCATAATATCTTCTGATAACATCATTTATTGTTATTGCAATTCTTTTTTTCATAGTATTACGATATAATTTTTTAATTTATGTTTATATTCTATAATTTTTGGTTGTAAGACTTCCACAAAGTCCCTGTTTATTCTTTGAATTTTATCGGGATTTTCATCTCTTGTAAGCGATTCGTAATGATAACATACAGCATCTCCTTGATAGAAGTTAGTTTTATCTTGTTTAGCTAATATATCTAAATTCAAAACTACATCTTCAAAACATTCAACTGTGTTTTCATTGAAGCCATTTACCTTTTCAAATAGTTTTTTGTTGACCAACAAAAAGGCCCCAGTTGATCCCACCATGTTTGAAGACAGTTTACTGTTGAAGGAATAATAACTTTTCAAACCATAATGAGAAGCGCCTATTCTTTTGGCTTTATCAACATATAAAATAATACCTGCATGTTGGATTCTTAAATTAGGATATAATAGTCTACATCCAACCGTACCGCACCTGTGCTTGTTTTTTTGATACGTTAAAACCATTAAATCAAGGGCGTTGTTGATTAATTGAATATCATTATTACAGAATAATAATAGTTCTTCGTCATTAAAATAAGTTTTAATTAATTCATTGTTATTTTTTGCAAAATTATAGTAGTCTAATTGATGAATTTTTAATTTAATATTCTTATGATCCAACGCGGTTATTTGTTCGACATATGAATTTAAAGCAAGTAAAGACTCTTCAGATGAACCAGTATCGCCAACTACTATATTAAGATTAATGTTTTTATTTGTTTTCTTGATTAAAGAATTAATACATTTAATCAAGTAATCTATTTTATCCTTAGTTAAAATAACAACACCGACGGAAACACTATTCACCTGTACAGGATTTATTTTTGCTATGTCTGTTAAATTAGGTCTGGTTTGGATAGGTAAGAGATCTTGATACATTTCCAAAAATACATTTCGATTAAAATACCAAGAATTAGATACTTGACCTATACTTTTATGGTGAATTTTAAATGAAGTGGTTACACCTATTTTAACTCCTTCTAAAAAGTTTTCTACACTAAAACAAACGTCATAAAAGTGGAAACCTTTTATCTTTTCATTGAAGTTCTTCTTTATCCTATCTTTTTTCAGAGCAATAAAAACGCCGTCCAACACACAAACATTCATCACAAAATCATGATGACTAGAAAATTCAGAATCATATTTTACTAGTTTACCATTAATTTCTCTTTCGTGAGAAACAATTCCAGCTAAGTCAGCCCTATTCTCCCACCAAATACCACTTTTATTTAAAGAGGTTGCTCCAGCTAATCCAATAATTCCATAATCAGTTGTTTCAAATATCTCTATTATTTTTTCATCCCACCCTTTAGGTAAAACAATATCATCGTGGGCTAAAACTAATATCTCATCTTCCCCACACATATCCAAAGCTTTATTGTAAGCTTGTGTTAAAGAATATTGATTATCATTTTCAAATTCAACAATCCTAACATCAGTTTTCAAAGAATTTAATATCTTTTTCCGATTTTCTTCTGATTTTTTTCTAGTACTATAAAAATAGAGCATATTTATATTTGAGTAATCTATAAGTTTTTTTAAACATTGTTGCATTAAATATAAGGAAGCTTTAAAAGTTTTATTTTATTACCTATATTTACCTTATTATTTATTAATATTTTTTACACAATACAAACAAAATTTTTTAAACTATGAAATGGTTCACACTTGACATTTTGCGTCAAATTTTAATGGTAGCAGGCGCTATCGCAGTAGGTATGGGTTGGAAAGACCAAGAATCAGTAAATATGCTTATCGGTATTCTTATGTCGGTTGCTGGTGCTGTTTGGCAACTTTTTGATCACAGCGCTGTCCAAGAAGAAGTTAGAAGTTTGAAGGAAGAGGTTAGAAGCTTCAGAGAGTTGAAGCCTACTAGCAAGAAATAATAATTTGATAGGCAAAAAAAAAGACCGCAGCATATTTCTATGTTGCGGTTTTTTTTTATTTAAAAAATTCGTCAAGGGAATCTAACATTATCAGATAGAAAATTATTAAAGTGATATGTTCTTTAAAATTATCCGAATCAATTAATAGATTAAAAGTGTCTTCTATTCTTAATTTCACAATTTCTTCCGTCGACAATGTAGAAAAAATTCCTTTGGGTTTTAAGTAGAAATTAAGGTTTATAAAATTTAATTCTACATCATTAATTAAATTCTTTTCTATTTCTTCTAATAGTTTTATCGGAGTTAATTCTTCTTCCAATTCTGATCTTAGAATTATTAAATGCAATAAAAAATATTTTAGTAATTCCTTCTTTTCAGTTATATTGAATTTTAAATCTTTATATTCACTAAAAATATTTAAAGGCTTGGAAGCGTAATTTGAAATCAAATATTCTAAAATACTTTTCCTTTCAAACACTGTAAAATATTGATAACTCGTCTTTGTAAAATAACTTTTAATTTTTCTTACAACTTTTAAGGGTTCAAAAGACTCAATATTTTTATTTTGAATTATTGGTTTATTACCTACCACGCTAAAATAATAGTCATCAGTAAAACTTGAATTCTCCTCGTTTATAATATATTCCATAGAAATAATTTTTAAATTGATTTTTTTAATTTAACATATATAACGAAAGTCTTAATTATTTCGTAAATCATTTGATATGGATCATCTATATTTTTCTTTTCCTTGAAATATTTCACCAATGGAGCCTCTTCACTGTAAAGTTTAAAAGAAAAGAACATATAATCATATAAATGGAAAAATAACATGCTGGTATAAACCTCTGTCGTTTCTTCAGAAGTTATGTCTACTTTATGGTTTTCATTGTCTTCAAACATTTCAACTAAAACGTCCACAGCCTCATTTATGTCTTTTGGTAGCAGGTCTTTTATTTTCTTTTCACTAAGTTTATTTTTTTCGTATAAGGCTATCTCTTCATCTGTCAAGATATTTTCATATTTACTGTGCCCTATCTTATTCTTAATATCTTTTGATAAATCCAAATTTAACTCATACGTTAATTGGGAAAAATTATCCGTTTTAAATTTATCTTTTAACACCTTAATAACAGGAGATTTATCGTAAAATAAAAATAATTCATCGTAGATGAAACTGGAGAAGGGATGGTAAAAGAAAGAAGTTATCACTTCAACGCTTGAACTTTTAAACATCTTTTCTAAGTCTTCATCATACTCCAATAAATCCAAGCATTTCTCCAATACGCCTTCGTAAGTTGAAGGAAGGGCATCAAGTTGTGTCTGAATAAAATCCTTTAACAATTTTACATCTTCTTTTTTATTCCCAGATTCAGCTAAATCAATGAAATAATTAAAGAACATAATCATTGTGTAGTTACTGTCAAAGTCGAATTGTGGATTCTCATATGTATCCTTTTTAACAGCCTTGATTATTTCTGATAGATTATATTTGATTATATTTGAATCCTTATTAATACTAAATTTCATTTTTAAATTCTCCTTTTATGATAGTTTCATACTCTAAGGTATAAACATCTTGGTTAAATAATAATTCTTTTATGTTTTGATCGTATTTTTCAGAGCGGACTATTACCTTTTTAATTTTATCTTTTACCTCGTTTATATAATACAGGCTAGTAGGTGTATCGTAAGTCGCAACAATCATTTTCTCGCTAAATGCTGGAAGGTATGTTGTAATATAATAATTCAATAAATGGTTATTATCATCCTTATCAACATAAGCTATTTTATACTTAAAATTTTCCTTTTCAGTTGTGAAATTGGATTTATCATATTTCTTATAAGATATTACCGAAAAGACATTGTTATATACTTTAAAGAAATTATTATCATAATCATATTGTGCCTTATAATCATAATTTTCTTTTAAAATATCTTGAGCAAGATTTACAATGTAATTTTTAGTTTTGCCATCGTCGCAAATTATTAATATAGAGCAATCTTCCTCAAAGAAAAGTAAATCGCAGAAATAGATAACCATTTGAGTAGTCAAGCCGACACTCTTTGGTTGACCTATAATGATTAACTCCTCTTTTGAGGAAGATATAACCTCTGATATTTTAGATACATCTACTATCATTTACCTGTACTACCGAAACCACCTGTACCCCTTTCTGTATCGGAAAGGGTTTCTGCTTGTGTTATTTGGAAGTTATACCCTTCATTCTTTCTAAGAATCAATTGAGCTACTCTATCTCCCTGTTTAAAATTATGTTCCATAGAATCAATATGGTCTACTCGCCTCAATCTCATTTGTACTTCACCTCTGTAACTTGGATCAATAATTCCAACGGAATTGGCTTGTACCCAAGGTTCTTTACTAAGAGATGATCGAGGTACCAATTCCAAATAATAACCGTCTGGGGGTTCTACTGAAATACCTAATTTGATTACAAGGGCACCATTTATTTCATCGAAAGAATGTGCATATACATCAAAGCCTACATCTGTTGGGCTTGCCTTCGTTGGTAATTTTGAATCTGGGTGTAAAAGTTTTACTTTAATTTCGTTCATATTACTTGTTTTAAATTTTGCAAATAGTTAAATAGATTATATACAGTTGTAACATCACTTTCACAGTAAGATACTAATTCTTTAATATCGAATTCATCTGAATAATAATATTTACCCATTGACTCTCCATTAACAGCTCCTTGTTTAGAGCTTTCAAATCCTAAGTTTAAAGCTATAGTATCTAATGTAGCATCGCCTGTTGCATTACCTGCTCTCCATTCTGATGCTGTATCAATAACTTTTTTATTCCAAGGCTGTTGAAATGGTTGGTGTAGAAAATAAGGCGTTATTAATCCATTCAAAGACATTCTCTTAGTGATAAAAGGAATATCGAAGAAATTGATGTTATGCCCTACTACCCAAACATTACCGTTATTTTCCTTTGAAATTCGCTCATATAACTTGTTGATTCCAAATTGGAAATTCATTAAGAGTTCTAATTCATCGCCAACAAAAGAAATAGTCTGAAACTCGCCATTCTTTTTAAATCCCAAGCTAATACAAATAATTTTTGCATATTCAGGATAAAGGCCAGCTATTTCTCTGTACCGTGCAGCAGGTGATTCAGTTCTTTGATTCTTATAAATTTTCAGAAGCGTTTCTGGATTTATATCTGTTATATTAGATTCTTTTTCTAATTCATGAAAAAACGCATCAATAATCTTACTTTTAGCTGATTCATCATAATTAGTCCATCTATCTAATTTTAACTCAAAACGCTTTTGTAGCTCTGGTGACAACTTATTATAATCATCATAGTTAGCAACTGTTTCAATATCCAAGAAAATACATTCATCTGCTTTAATAGGCATATTATTCTTTGGATTAAGAAAGAACGTTCTACCTACTTCACTTTTTAATTCTGAAACCTTTTTGTTTGTGTATATCATATCTATTAATTTTCTGCAAAGGTAACTGTTTTAATCCAATCTACAAAAGATTTCTATAAATTTCTGCTCTAATTTTAGTGGTGTCATCTAAATTGAAATTCTTAAAAACATATTGGTAGAGATTTTCTCCCATATCTATTCTCATTTGTTCCGATTCCACTAACTGCTTAACATATTTCATCCAATTTTTATGCTCTTTTCTGGGATCAACTATTAGGCAATTTTTTTCATGTTCGCCGTCCAAATAAGGCTGAACCCCACTAACGATAATGGGCTTCTTCTTAACTCCAGCCTCAAGCATCTTTAAATTACTCTTATAATAATTGAATTTATTATCTTGTAAAGGGGCAAGAGCAATATCGATTTCATCATAAGATTGACAATATGAATTAATAGGTTTAGTCCATACACGCTTATATTTCATTTGATTCTGATAAGGATAAGGATCTTGAATGAACTCGTGAAGATACTCTATGAATTTATTGTCTTTAAAAGCATAGTTATCAGTAAACTCTATTTCCATTTTATGCCAAACAGAATTCAAAGCTGTTTCCCTAGCACTATTGAAGCCACATAACTGCATTTGGATATTCTTATTCATAGTAGAAGACATTACGCCTCTTAACAACTTAATATCTTCCAAATGAGAAGATCCAGCTACATATCCAATATTCACAGTTTCATGTGGAATACTATTTATCTGATACTGTTTTTCTTTAAAATTAATAGAGTTAGGCAAGCAAACCACATTCTTATTATACTTTCTTAAAACATCAACAAAAAATTCTGATGTAGTAGTCACTAAATCTGCTTTCTTAATTGCAGCTAAGGTTTTCTCTTTGAGTTTGATATTTTTTGCAATTGCATAATAAGGATGTAAAGCATGATATTCAAAATAATCATCAATATCGACAATTAATTTAATCCCCATGGATTTATATATATCCGTTTGTCTTCCGATAGCTTCTATTTGCTCTATCACTGAATGATAAAATATCGCGTCAAATTTTTTAACTCTTTCGGTATTTAAAATTTCTCTATCTTCTGCTAATTCAATGTAAAACTCATCTTTAAATAAGGTTTGGAGCTTAATGTGTGGATCAGATATTCTGTATTTATTGATACCTGAACTAGGGTCATTTAAAAGGAATACTAAAATTTTTTTTATATTTCTCGACATACAAATTATTTTTAGCAAATATAATAAAAATTGAAAAAGATAACTCAAAAATTTTTATTATTTAGTGGTTTTAGATATTCTTTTTATAACGGAAGATCCCTTAATAAACATTGTATAGGGGAATTCACTGTACTGTGGAATTGTGTATATAGACTTCCTTATTATAGGTTTGATTATGAGTTGGACGGCGAAATAGAAGAAGAAATAATCGCATTTAAAACAATTGGCTGCTGGATTATTATTTCCAACAGCCAAATACATAAAATCAACTACGAGGAAGAATTATTAAACCTTAATCTACCTATTAAAAAAGATAATGAAAACTACGAATTTGTCTATATAATAAATTCGGCGATAGGATATAAAATAGGTAGAACTAAAAACATTGATAATAGAAGTGCAATTTTTAATGTTAAATTGCCGTTCGAATGGTCTTTCTATGATATTCACATCGTAAAAGACTCAAAACGAGTTGAAAAATTGTTCCATTTGGTTTTCAAGAATAAAAGAATAAACGGAGAATGGTATGACCTAAACGCGGAAGATCTAAATGATATTAAACGCTTTTTACAAACTCCATATTCCCCTTAAATAAACTGTTACCTACCTTCAAAAATATAATTTGAGCATCAGAAGAAGAAGATTCACCTAAAATCATTTTATTCTTAAAATATGAATCCAACTCTTCTCTGATTATAGCTCTAATATTTTCATTCACTGCACTGCTTTCATTTAAACTTTGAGTGTTTTCTATTTCTGGATCCATTCTGAAATCAGTATCCTCTGGTAAATTAATATCATCCAATATTGATCTATGCTCCCCTTGCTGACCCTCAAATAATATATTTCCATCCATTTTGAAATCATCATCTTTAGACTTCTTACTTTTAGTCTTAGATGATTTAGGAGCGCTATTTTCTTTAACTACTGTTTTTTTATTAGGCTTGCTATCATCAATACTAACATCTTTTGAAAGATTGGCTAGAAAATTATCTATATTACTCATATTTTACTAATGTTTTTTAATAATGTTTTTTTCTAATGACGATAATCTTCTTTCAAGTAAAGGCATAAAATCTTCTTTTAATACTTCCAAAATAAGACCTTTTAAGTAGCTATCAATAGGATGATTTTTATTGTTTTCCGATTTATCGTTATTATCTTTGCTTTGTGTTAAAAATGTAGATAACAATTCATTTCTATTTATTTTATTAGCCAATGATGATATATATGAATTGTCTATTCCTGCATCACCTTCAATATCAATTTCTTCTTCGTAAATTTCCATATCCTCTCCATCATCTTCAAATAAGTCTTCATTAATAATTTCATCATTGTTTGAATCAAGTCTTAATTTTCTATTCATATTAAAATTTAGATTTTACTTTATCGTAAAGTGATTTAACCATAGAAGAGTATTTACCAATTAATGCACTCTTATTCAATGGTATCTTCTTATCAATAGCTCTAAAAAGTTTATCCCCATAACGATTATAGTCAGGTCTAACATCAAAGCTCTCACTCTGTGGCTCCCATCTGGTAATTTTGTCTATAACAAATATTTTCCAATCTGGTTGATCCGTTTGAGTAAAACCACTTCTTTGATAAGCCCTTATAGCTAATTTACCTGTAACAGTTTTACCTATAAGGTATGGTTCAATAAGTCTTTCACCGCCAACAGTATCATCATCTCCGATATAATTTATTTTAACAATCTTTCTACCGAAAATACTATCAACGACTTGACTTATCCTAGGTGACTCAACTAAAAGTTCAGTTATGGTATCTTTAAAACTTTTCACAAATATAGGTAATTTTATTTTTTATTGCGCAAAGCAATCGTATTTGTTATCAGGTGTATATTGGTTAACACTAAAAATAGCGTTTCTACCGCTACCAATTACAGAAGGTAAACCATTAATATCAACTGAACTACCGCCATTATTGGTGTCAAAAGAACCCCCAGTACCCTTTCCTTTTGCATTAACAGGATCATCAATGGCTCCCATAGCTTGAGTTGCATTTGGATGCGTCTGATCGTATTTCAAACCTGATTGGTCTTGATAAATATTTTTAACCAAAAGGTCTGTTCTAGTTGCCTTAGCGATTTCTTCTAGTCTTGAACATGTTGTGTTTGCCATAATATTATTTATTTAATTTTTTGAGTATGTCTTCTGATATATATATTTTCGTTATTTTTTTCTCTGATTCATATATGGGTTTTTCCGTATTAGCCTTACCAGTAACATTTTTTTCATGTTGCTTTATATAAGCATTACTTTTACCAGCTAAAGATAGGTTTTCTTTACTCCTTTCAACTGTTCTAGTTAATCTTTCTAATGTTGCAGTAGCCCATTTATAAAAAACATCTCCACCGTGTTCTAATTTCTCTCTTGAATTATAAGTCCTATAATTTTTAACTATATTCCTTAAATCGTTATAGCTTATATTCCTATCTTCAATGAAGTTTTTTATCTGTGTGGCAAACTCCAATTCGTCCCCTAAATTTCGCTTCATTACAGGTAGCAAATTTTCAGGAAATGGAACCTCTCTATTTAATAATTTACTATTTGCCATAATTTATAATGTATTGATTTTTAGTTAATTATAAAGGAAAAAATATGCTTTTGGGTTTTCGACACTGTTATATAATAATTTACTAAAAGCATATTAGTTTTCTATATATTATTTAAGCAAATCCGTAAGTTCTTTTGTATAGTTTTCAGGCATTTTATTCCAATCTACTTCCTGCATTATATCTTTTAGGATTATAGCAACAACCTCATTAAAATTATCTTCTTCAACGTTAGTCAGATTGGTTTTAAATGTTAAATAAGCTTGTTTTAAACCCTTTTCATTTAAAATATCTAAAATATTTATTTCGCTAATTTTTTCATTAGTTTTAACCTCTTGTTCTTGTTCTTCCTCCTCTTGTTCTCTAACAAACCAACCGTTAGGGTATGTTTGTGTGAACTGACTTGCTTGTGTCACAAAATCATCTGTTGTAGGTTGAGGTGTATTTCTGATCCTTGACAATCTAACTTCTTTATTTGAGGTAGGCATATCACCTTCAATAAAAGATAAATCAGCATTTATAATTTCCTTTAATAAACTTTCTGGTACGATAATTTTCATTTTATGTTTATTTATATTATAAATATAAAGACTTGGCATATATTAACAGGAATTATCCGACATTATTAGATTTAAGGTTATCTGATAAAGATTATTATGACATACAAATGTCTGATTACAGTGTTATTTGTAATTGCAATGACATTGTAAATCCTATTATCTGTATGAATTTTAATTCAACAGATGTAGTTTATAGTGATAATGAATGGGATATGGCTATATCTCCTTCTGGTGTTACGATAACTAATTTTGGTATAACTGGATATGATAATCGTTTTTCTGATAGTTTAGATTCTTCTTGGGGGTTGGACGGCGAAAAGAGATTTTTTGTGAAGAAGGTGGACGGCGATAATTTTTGCTACGATATTCTTAGTGGATCAACTACTCAATTATGCGGGGGCTTTTATCAGGGATTCTATAAGTTAGAAGGTTATGATTACCAGACATTACCCGACTACTATAAAGATGGATGGACCGCAGAATTTTATTTGGCTAAAAGCGGATGTACTTGCATTTCAGAGTTACCAACCCTAAACGAAACTTATCCTAATAACGAAGGAATATTTTATTATTACGGTACAAGAGCTGAAAATAAGTTCTGCTCTGTAAAAGAGCATTTACTCTCCTATGAGGTTTCAAGTGGGGTAACTTTCCTAAGCTCAATTATAAAAGATACTTCCCATGTAACTCCTCCAAGTGATACAGCTTCTTTCTTATTTTATAATTGTCCTACATTAAATGAATTCTATTTGAATGCAACAGGTGTGACTTTTACTCTTCCTGATTGTTGCGATAATTTAAAATACAATGCCCTCGCTTTTAGGATTACAGATGAAGGCAAAATAGGTTATAGATACTTAGCAACTTCTGGGACTTGTGTAGCTGGTAAATACGAAGAGGATTTAATGGTTTTTGAAAAATATAGTACCGAAAACATTTTTGTAGATGACACATTTAGGTTAGTTACCATTAAATTTAAAAACGATGAACACTTAACCTGCAAACCCGAAGAACAAACTTTTGGTGTACTTAGCATATACGTTGACGGTTATTTGAAATTAAGGGAATATAATTTCCCTAATATTATACCTCAAGCCTTTGATGATTTAGCTTCTAAACAATTAGGTGTACCATACAACATAAGTATTGGCGGTGGAACCCAAGGCTTGTTAGAAATGCAGACCGATACTCCAACTGAATATGAAGTTTGTGATTATAAATTTTATTTAAAGAAAGATCAAAAATTCAAAGGAGCTAGGATAAACGGAGTCGATTATTTTACAGTTGTAGATTACGATATTACTATACCTGATGAAATAGTCTCATTCTTAACGCAGCACTTGGATAATAAATTCGCTGAAATAGAAACTAAAATAACCAGCAATTATGTTGAATTTATTTGTAGATTTGTAGTAGATGATTTCGAGAAAGTATTTTATTCTGTTGATGTAACTGAAGGTATAACAGACGCTTGTTGTAATCCTAATTTACCAGAATATTCACAAAGCAGTCTTTTGAAAATAAATTGTTTTAAATTCACCACTGATAACAATATTTGTGGTATTTTAGAAGAAAATTTTGCAGGTAGCTTTATAGGTCAAATAAAAAGCTTTTGTTTATACGGTCAACCCTTAGATTATCAAGCTATTAAATGTAATTACAATATATATAACTCTTAAAGACCATAATATGAACTTTTATATAAAAGAAAATTCAACTTTACCTGTTCTAACAATGGAATTAATACAGAATGGTATTAGTTCAAATAAAACTATGAATGAGCGGTTACAGAATGCAAACATTACTTTTTTTATGGAAGAAGTAGGTAGTTGTATTCCTGTAATTCAATGTGCGCCTTGCTGTATCTTGGTAGAACAAGAATGCAGCGATTGTCATGAAAAGGTTTACATTCAATATAAGTGGACCTTAGAGGATACAGCTAGAAAAGGTAAATATAAAGGGTGGTTTGAAATAACCTTTAATGACGATCAATCTGTTTTAATTGCACCCATTAGACAAACTCTTGATATAACAATTTTGTAAAAATATTTGAGTTTTAAGGATTTTATGTTTACCTTTGCAGAAATATTATTTTTGTTATGAAAGGTGAATTAAAACGATTAAAAATTGAAGATATTGAATCCCTTCTTCACGGCTTTGATCCAGAGGAAGGGATTCGTTATATCGACTGTAATAACTTTTCTAATGAAGTTAAAATCTTTATTAGAAAAAACAGTGATGATAATGTAACTATTAAAAAAGATACTTATAGACCTTTTTTATGGTTTAAGGGATTTGATTTTGATAGGGATTTTAAGTGGGAATATTTCGCCGTCCACATCACAGACTACAACAAAGAAGAAAATACAATCTTCTATGATAATAAAATTCACCATCTAAATGAACACTTAGAAGTTGTAGGTGAAGTTAATAATGGTAGTGAATGTGTTCTAAGACGCTATCTATCTGATATAAAAGATAGACGTAAACTTTGCTTTAACAAAATGAAGCAATACAACGTCGAAATATCAGAGCAAATAACCCATATAGATGAATCCAATAAAGTCGAAAGGCTCGAGGAGGGCTTCAAATATTTGGTTCATATAAATCCCCCACAAGAAGAAACCAAATACGATAACCCCTTAATATGTTACAATAAGAAAGGCGAAATCAAAAAAATCAATGGTAGTTTCAATAACCTAATTGATTTCTTCTTTGAGGGTGGTTTAGATATATGGAAAAGATCAGGTATTTTCCTTGACCCATCTAAATTAAAGAGCTTTTGGTCCGATTCAACTGATTACCAAAAGCTGCTATTCTTTTTTGGCTTCCCAGCTAAAAACTTATTATTTTCATTCCTAGATAAAAACGATGAAAATAATGAATACTTAGATCAGGATATACTAAAAAATAGTAGCGAAATTGATTATGAAGAAATCATCCATTTAACATTTGTAATATTCAATGAGAATGTTAGACAATCAAAATTATTTGAATTCTACGAAAAGAAAATCAAGAATAATGATATAGAGTTTCTTCAAAACCATAGTGATAAATTTGTTAAACATCTTAAACTAAAAATAGATGAAAATAAATTAGACTTCTTAGTGCAAGAAGAATTCTCTTTTGATTCTAAAAAAGGTTTTGCTAATCTTAATACTCTATTCATAGATAACGGAATTGATTTATTTGTAGGTGAAGATAAGGTTTTCTATAAACTATCCGCTATTGAACAATATATGATTCAAAGTGGCAAAAGATTATTTAAGGGCTTTGAAGAATATCCTGAACTGAAAAGTTTAACAATGGATATTGAAACTAAAGGTCTACCTGAATTCTCATACAGGAAAGATGCAGCCTTGCATCCTACAATGGGTATGATCTTTAAAATAGGTATGTATTGCAACAATGGATATGAGAAAGTACTAAACGCAACGAATCAGGAAGAAGAATTAGAAATAATAGAGGAATTCTTTAGGATAACAATGGAGTTAAATCCAGACTTATTCTTGACATATAACGGCGAAGGCTTTGACTTTCCATTTATAGTTAAAAGATACGAAATATTAAAGAAATTATCAGATGAATATGAAACTTTTAATGCTATTAGGGATTTAATAAAAGATTATTATAAAAACCCTGAAGAAATTTATATTTCAAAAAATAATCTCTTTAACAGAAGAGAAGGTAATCTTAAAGTAGGTGGTAATAGTGAAACTTACACACAGACAAGCATATTAGGTATTAATATGTGTGATACAATGTTTGCTGTAAAAAGAGCTTCCGCTATCAATAAATCTATCCCGAACTTTAAATTGAAAGATAACATTAAGTTTGCTAAATTAGCTAAACCTAATCGTGTTTATGTTGAAGGAAATAAAATTGGCGATATTGAAAATTCTACTGCTCCATTCTATCTGAATGTTGAAAACGGTGATTGGTTTAAATACCAAAAGGAAATTGCTTTTGAAAAAGGTATATATTCTTTTGATAAAGTAAAAAGGAAATCATTACAAACACAAGTATACGACAATGAGAACACATTATATCTTTGGGATGAAGAATATGATAAGATGTTTATGGATTCTTGTGTGAACACCTTAAAATTCACACCTGATGATGTAGAAGGCTTCTTTAAAACTGTATATGAGAAGTTTAAGAATTACGATAGACTGTGCTTTAGAATTGATGAATTTGTAGGTAAATGGTTAGAAAAGGAAGATAAAGTTAAATATGATTTTTTATATAATGAATTAAAAAAATTAAGAACTAATTTAACTAATATCTCACTGTTCTATCCTGATAAAGATCTATCAAAATATATTAAAACTACTGGTGAAGATATTATCAGAAGATATTTGATAGATGATTTATGGGAAACGAATAAGTTAGATGAATTTTACAGTCAAGCTACTTTTTTGATTTCTAAGTGGTTGCCTACTTCATATCAAAGGGCTGCAACTATGGGTGGTGCTTCTGTATGGAAATTGCTTTTATCCGCATATTCTTACCAATATGGTTTAGGTATACCTAATTACGATGAACCAAAAGAATTTACTGGAGGACTTGTAGCAATGATTTCAGCGGGATATCACGGTAAGTCTTTTAAAGCCGACTTTTCTTCCCTTTATCCAGCTGAATTTTACGTGCATGTTAATTCGCCTAAAATTGACTTGTACGGGGTTTATAAGCTCTTTATGTATTACGGCTGGTCTACTAGGATAAAGTACAAGCAGCTGATGAATGAGCATAAAGAGAAGGGAGAATTGAGCCTAAGTAAGAAGTTTGAAGTACGTCAGTTACCTATCAAAATTCTTATCAACAGTTTTTATGGTATGATGGGTGCAGCTGGTGTAACACCATTTGCTGATTTGGTTGTAGCGCAAGGTATTACTTGTAATGGAAGACAACATTTGAGGCATCTTATTAAATGGTTTGCTGAAAAGGGATATGTTGCTACTATTGCTCACACTGACGGTGTTTTCTTTTCAATTAACGATGTTGATTTGGAATACAAGTACACTGGTAGAGGTATAAATTGGTTGGTAACTAAAGGAAAAGAATATGTAGGCATTGCGGCACACGTTGCTGAATATAATGATTCTTTCATGAAGGGTATTATGGGTTTAGATATTGATGAAATTGTTGAATCAGTTATTAACTTTTCAAAAGGTAATTACATTTACTTAAAAGAAGTTAAAGACAAGAAGACTGGTGAGGTGACAAATAAAATTGAAGTTATTGGAGGAGCTATCATTAAGAAGACTCAATCTGAATATATCACTGAATTTGTAGATAAAGAGGTTATTAAGTTAATGCAAAACAAACCCTTGGAATTTATAAATGCTTATTGGGATTATATTAAGAAGATTGAAGAACAAAAAATTAATGTGAAGCTTATTGCATCTAAGGCTAAAATTAAAAAGACAAAAGCAGAATACTTGCAACATATTAAGGGGACTAATAAAAATGGTGCTCCACTGAATAGGCAAGTGCATATGGAATTATTGATTAATAACGATTTGGATATAGAACTTGGTGATGTAGTATATTATGTTAATAGCGGTAAATCCAAGGACGATAAAGACAGTTTGAGTCCTGCTACTACATTTGCTACTTGTGAATTAGGTGAATTGGATTTGAAGCAAATTAACAATGTGATTAAAACAAGGAATCCTGAATACATTAAAACATTTCTATTAGGTATTCATAATAGAGGTTTATTAACTGTTAATCAGAAGGTGTTGGACGGCGATATTTATGCAATTTTGGATGATATTGATAAGTGGAAAAATATCAAAACCAAAATTAGGAACTTGAAAAAAGGTGTGTTCGTGGATTTTATTAAGGTTGAATATGTGATTAACTGTTCTATTATTGATAGTTTCTCTGATTCACAAACAGTCAACTATAACACTGATCTTTATATCAATAAGTTCAATTCGGCTGTACACCCACTTTTCGTATGTTTTAAACCAGAGATTAGAGAAAAGCTTATGATTAACTCATACGAAGATAGGCCCTTTATTTTAGAGCAAGATTTGACTTTGATTAATAGCATACCATTCGAGAACCAAGCTAAAAATCAAGCTACTTATGAAGAAGTAATGGTTGTTACACCTGAAGAAATGGAGTATTGGAATTTAGTAGAAACTAATCCCGAAGACTTTGTTATAGAGCGTAAATAATGAAAAAGCGGTTGATTCATTTCAACCGCTTTTTTTTATTCCTCGTATATTTTTCTATTTATATATCCGTATTTCTTTACAAGTTCGCCTGCCTTAGCATTTGCTTCATTTTCTATATCTCCACCTACATCTTTAATTTCGCCGTCCAACTCCCTATCCTCATACTGCTTATAGTGAACTAACTCATGTGCTAAACTTCTCATTATATCAGCTAATAATCTATTCTTACCATAAACCATTATAATAGGCTTAAATCCAGAATTCTTATCAAAGCTAAAATTAGCAAATGTTTTTAACCCATCCTTGTTATTCTTAATAACAATACTAGGATATTTTTTTAAGGATAATTCCTTATAGCAAAATTCGCAAAAATTAATTAACGTCTGCTTTCTATGTTTTCCTAAAAAACTCATAACTATAAATATATTTATATTATAAATTTTTAATCAATTGTTGCAAAAGACTTATGTATTGGGAGATTTGCATAATAACTATAAAGGTCTTATGCAACTGTTTGAGAAAGTGAATTTTAATCCTAAGAACGATGCTCTATATTTTATAGGGGATATATTTGAAGGTACAGCTAAAGATAGCTACGAATGCTTAAAGGAATTATCAAAAATAAATCATCTCTATCCATGTATGGGAAACCATGATTTATGGGTAAAACAATGGATTATAACTGGTAAAATTAATAAGTCTTGGCTTAAATCTGGTGGATCTATAACAATAGAGAACTTAACTAAACACGAAGATTATTTAATACTCCTAAGTGATTACTTTAAAAAAGTAAAGTACTGGTATAACTACAATCAATACTTCTTATGCCACGCAGGCTTTGATACCCGTAAATCAGTAACCTCCCAAAAAGAAATTAATTTTACTATTAATAGATCCCTTTGGCAAAAAGCTTTGGTTGCAGATAGTCAAAATAAAAAATTGAAATATAATTTTAACAATATGAATTTCACATTTGAAAAAGTAATTATAGGGCATACGCCTACAACATCCCATAAACCAGAGATATTATCAAATGTTATTAACATTGATACAGGTTCGGGAAATGTAGGAAGATTGACCTTGATGGATTTAAACAACCAAGAATATTATCAAAGTGATTTATTAAAAAAACTTTATAAGCTTTAGTCTTTTAATTCAAATGTTTCTGGATCACGCCCTTGCTTATTTGCAGTAGCATAGTAAACTGCTTTAGCTCTTTTCTTACCGTATTTCTCAATCATTTTATTCATTACTGATTTATCGTATTCAGACATAATATCTTCAAACTCCTTCAAATTCATTTTTAAAATTTTTGCCATAATTTTCTTATATTTCTAAATAAATATCATTTATATGAGAAAACCTACACCAGAATACTTAGAAAGAAGTATTAAATTTGTGGATAATGAAGTGCAATTATCGAAATATCTGAAAGTAAAAGACTTTATTAAATCCGAAACAGCAACAGCACGTAAAATAGATAATAGGCTTCCTGAAAGCCTACTTGAAAACGCTAAGAAAATAGCGGCAATGTATGATGCAATCTATGACAGGTTTAACGGTAATATCAGTTTAAATTCTGGCTATAGATCCCCAAGACTAAACACTGCTGTTCGTGGATCATCAACTTCCCAACATGTATTCGCATTAGCTATTGATGTTAGAGGTAAAAATGGCGTTAAAAATGCAGATATATTGAATTGGGTTAGGAGCAATATGAAATATCAACAGCTAATATGGGAATACGGTACAAGTAAAGAACCTAAATGGGTTCATATAGGACATGGTACCAAAATGCAATTTTTGAGAATTGGAGTAGCTACAACAAGAGGCTTGGGGTTGCATTTATCCGATGCTGGAGATATTTAAAGCTTAAGATTCAAAATATCTTTAACTAAAAAAGCGCCATTGTTATAACTATATAAAACATCTAATGATACAGTGTGATCCTGATATTCAACATTAACCGAGTCTATGTTAATACCTTGCATATTGGATTGCACTGTACCTATTATTTCTGATTTTATCATATCAATTGTTTGAGTATCGGCTGGTTCAAACAAATATTCTACGAGGTTACATCCGAAATCAGGTTTGTATAATCTGTTACCTTTTTTTGTTAATAAAAGATGTATTAAGTTTGATTTAACTTGTTCCTTTGTTGACTTTGTCAAGTCAAAATAGAAGCCATTATTGCTATTTTTAAAAGGGAATCTGATTCCCAAGAATTTAGTTATACTCATTTTTATTTTTTTTTGATTTTTATAATATATATATAAGTCCAACGTCTGATTTATATATGGCTAATTATGTTATTGATAATCTTATGATTATATTCTCCGCGCTTTTTTCTGGCGGCGCAGGTGTTAAAATAGTGGAATATTACTTAAAAACATTAAATAAAGCAAAAGCAGAAGACTTTTTTAATGATACAAAAGAAGTAATAGATATTATAACACAACTATCAGAAAACCCCATTATAGATAATGTTTTAATATTTAGAGGCGGCAATGGTGGTTCTGTACCCAGAGTTGGAAAAGATTATTATCTTAAATGTATATTTGAAGCACATAAAGAAGAGCCTGAAATATCTTCTTTAAAGCTCTATGAAAATATAATCCCAGATTCTAATTATATCACTATTCTTTTAACTTTGATGCAAAATAAAATGATGAATTTCAATATATCAACTATGGAAGATGGTTTATTGAAAAAAATATATTTAGCCGAAGGATTAAAATATTCCAAAATATTCACTTTACATCAAACAAAAGAATTTATTTTCTATATACAAATATCAACCACACAAAAAAACAATCTTGAAGATGATGTTATATTAAGATTAGAAATGGAATCTAAAATCTTTAAATTAAGACAAATCTTCAAGAAACACTATGAAGACGGTTTTTTTAATTAAAAAGACCTTTAATCTGTTCTTTTGCTTTCTTTCTTAATAGATCCAAACCCCAATGTAATTTTGATGAAGGGAATTTAAAAAACTCTTCAACGGTCATCCATTTATAATCTGAAACTTCTATCTCATAATCTACCGTTTGAACATTAACAAGTGGGATAAATTCTTCATAGACAATTCCTATAAAATTGTAGTAATCCATTTCACCTGTTGTATTAACAAATGAAGGGATTATTTTTATTGGTACAATCTTACCTGTTTCTTCGTAGAATTCTCTTATAGCAGTTTCATAAGGTGTTTCATAGTTATTAGCCTTACCTCCAAAGTCGCACCATTTATTAGGCTCCTTCTCTAATTTAGGTCCTCTTTTACCCAAAAGAATTCTACCTGTGCTCAAACACACAGGTAGAACTCCAGCAGCATATTTTTTATTTTCGATTTTTATTTTTTCAATCATATAACATTGGTTCTAAAATTCTAGTGTTTTTCATTTTTAACAAAAAAGAACATTTTTCATATTCTTCTCTTGTTTCAAAATATTTTATCAGTCTTTCAATTAATATAGGTTCTACATTTTCATCTATATTTAATCTGTGATAAGTAACATAATAAAATAGTTCGATGTTATCAGGAATAGGTAAGCTACCATTTAGATTGAAGTAATCTATGGCTTCAATGTCTTGAATGCTATTAAAGCCTTCCTGTTGTAAATTGGTGTAAATAGAAAAAGCAGCCTCGTCCGCATCATCGACGCTAGCTGCTTTTATTGATCCACCGTAAAAACTGCCCTCCTTTGTCTTAATTGACAATACATAGTTGCTCATATGTACTTCCCATTTTATATAAATATAAATATTAAGTTAGGAAAACAGCATTACTATTTTTTTTATCCGTCACAAGACAAGCAAGATAGATCAGTTGCTTTGGCTGCTATATCTCCTCTTAATACTGATTCTGTTCTCATGTAATAAAGAGTTTTTACACCTTGCCTCCAAGCTTCTAGGTGGACGGCGTTAATGAATTTTGGATCCGCTTGTGCAGGAAATGCTAAATTCAATGACACCGCTTGATCTATATATTGTTGTCTTACTCCAGCTTGTTTAACTAAGTCCAATTGATTAATTTCCTTGAAAGTTTTAAACACATCTTTAACTGTATATGCTTTTGTTTCAAAATCCTCCTTAGAAATTTCAGAAACCTTTGTTAATTTGCCATCGAGATAACACCATTCATCTAAGAAATCTAATCCCTGAACTGAACCAGCATCTTGTAATATTTGGTCCCAAACTTGCTTAGTGTTATAACCAATATGATCCAAAACCTTTTCTAATTCATTGTTCTTTCTAATAAACGTTCCTTTTAAGGATTGTTCGGTAAACAAATTAGAAGCCCACGGTTCAATTCCAGCACTAACGTTTCCGCTTAGCTTAGAATTAGAAACTGTTGGTGCAATAGCTCTAAGATGGGTATTTCTATAACCACTCTCTTTACACCATAATGGTTCTCCATATTCTGTTGCTAAATCTCTACTTGCCTTTTCTGATTCAATTTTTAATTGGGAGAATATTTTACGGGTTTCAAATTGTGCCCTCAATCCCTCAAAAGGTAATCCTCTTTGTTGGAGGTAGGTATGCCAACCTAAAGTATTATGTATAACGTATTTAACACCATTATTTGAACTAGTAAAATAATTATGATGTTCATCTACTGTTAAATCCGAATATTCAATATCAATATTTTCAGGTTGCCAAATTTCAACAATGGTGTTTAAATTATTATCTTGACTAACCATTACATTACCAACACTTAATTCATCTGCTCTAACATAATCAAGTGAACCATCTTTCATTATAGTTAAGGTTGGATGCCATAATGAAGTATAAATAATACTACCACAATCTAATTTAATTGCTATCTGATCTTTAACTTCAACAATGGGTTTATGTGTTTCTAATATTTCCCTATAACATTTTTTTCTTTTATTTATGTCATAAGATAACACAAAATCACCGCATTTAGCATTTTCAATTGCTATTTCTTTTTTATTTATTTTTATATTCATAATTAATTTTTATTTTTTTTTGAGAAATTACCTTTTAACCATCCTTTTTCTAAAAAGGAATTTAATTCTTCTTTTTCTATAAATTTTATTTCAACGCCATTATTAATACAAATTCTTCCTTTATTACTCGTTTTTTTAGATAAACACCCTAATACCCACCCTTTTTCTAAATACTCTTTTGTATTTTCTTTAGGTATGTATTTGTTTACTAATCCATTATTTATACCAATAGATCCTTTTTCAATGGTCCCTTTTATTGTATCTGTTGACCAACCGTTGTTTAAATGATCTTTTATTTCTGCTTCATCTATCAACTTTGTTTTACCATCTTTTATTACTTTCTTTTTATTTTTTATAGATTTTTCTTTCAATTTTTTCTTTAATTGATTATTAAAACCTATAAACCATCCATCCATTAAATAATACTCTAAGTCTTTTTTATCAATATATTTATGTTTTCCATCTTTATTAATACAGATATGACCGACTTCTATTGAACCTTTATTTGTTTTTTTACGGATAGTTATACCTTTAAACCATCCTTCAGGTAACTCCGCGTCTAATTTAATAAATTTGTTATTAATACCATTTGTAATACAAACAGTATTGTTAGTAGTGCCTTTAGTTTTTACCCATCCTTTTTTTTCTAAAAGTTGTTTTAAGTGTTTTGGAAAAAATCTTGTTTTACCAGTTTTAGGGTTAACTAATTTAATCATGTCTTTTGCATTAAAATGTTTATTACCAAATTGATTATAACAAACATTTACACATCTTTTCCTACCATATCTTTCGAAAGCTTTTTTTATTAAATTTGATTCATAATCATTAATAATCTTTCTATCAAAAGATAAATCGAATGAATTTATTATAATCCTATTCCATTTACAATTATCGAATTCCATTTCATAAGAGAGGTATTTAGAAGAACTTACATATTTATCATCTAAATACCCCTTATGTGAACCAATATATATAAACGGTAAATCAGTATTATAATATCTATCAGATGAATACCATATATAAATAAATTGCTTCATTTCAACTTGAATTAATCTATTTCTATTGTTTTTATCAGTGTAGATACTTTTATTTTTTCTCCGTTTAATTCAATGAAATCTTCAAGATTATAATTAATTCCATCAATTTCAACTGAATCTATCACTTCAATTTTAGATCCTTTTGATACACAACCTAGACCCAAAGCGCGGCCCTTCTCGGCTGATCTAACAGCGTTCTCAAAGCCTTTCATATTCTTTGCTTTCTGAATAAACTCTTCCAGTACGCCGTCCAAGAACCAAGTAGCTGTATAAATTAAATCAGTGTCTTTCCATTCATCATATTTTGCCAAATTAAGAGAACTTAGGCAACACACAAAAGAATGTTGTTCATCGGTATGTAAAGCAATCTCTGAACAAATATTTGTCATGTGTACCTTCAACCCATTCTTTTTATACATTTCAGGATTACTTTTATTAACATTACCCTTAAACATAATATAAGGCTCACCTGTTGCTTTTCTCTTTTGTAACAATTTACCCCACTTCCTTCTTGCCTCTACGTCACCTTCTTCTAATTTACGCATAAAGCTGTCGCTAATGACGGCGCATTGATGTAAATTCAAAGACTGTCTATTAACATCTCCTTTTGGTTCTCTAATTTCCAACCATTCCTCAAAATCTGGGTGATCAATTTTGATGTTAACAGAAGCAGCACCTCTTCTAACAGCACCTTGATTCGTAGCTAAAATAGTAGAATCATAAATCTTACAAAATGGTACAACGCCATCTGAAGTGCCATTGTTGGTAATTTTAGCACCAGCAGGTCTAATCATATTGATACCAATACCTACACCCCCACCATGTTTAGCTAGCATCATTAATTCAAGGTTCTTTGAACCTATCTCGTAGATACTATCGCCTACATCAATACCAAAACAACTGATAGGTAAACCTCTATCTGTACCAGTGTTAGCTAATACAGGTGTCGCTAAGTTTAACCAACCTCTCCAAATATAATCGAAGAATTTAGTTGCTAAATGTGGTTTGTTCAAACGTTTGGCAACAGTTGTAGATACGCGCCAATAAGCGTCTTTTGGTTTTTCACCTTGTAGAAGGTATTCTTTAGAAATGGTTTTTACATAGACTTCGGTATTACCCCATTCAGGGAAGTCAACTCCAACTTCCCAACCGAACTCTGCTCCATGATTTATCATATTAAAATATATTTTTAGTAAAAATAATTAGTACAGTTAAAAATTAACGATGAAAAAAATTTATTACCATAATCCACTATCCCAATCTTCACCTTCATTTGCCTTACTATAATCAGTAGGTCTTACAGCAAAGAAATCAGTGTGGGTCAATCCACCAGTGAGATGATAAAACCAATCTAATTCTGATGCCTTTTCTTCGTTATATTGGAATTGTGCTTTATATCCTAATTCAATCAATTTTTCATTTGTTCTTTTAATAATAAAATGTTTTAAATCTTCCTTTTTCAAATTATCTAAATCCCCTTGCTCAAACATTTTATCAATAAAACTATGTTCCAATTTAATAATTAAATCAGCGGCTTCAAAAATAGATTGTTGAGCTGCATCTTTCAATTCGGGAAATTCTTCACACATATGTTTAAACAATTGGCACCCCATTTTTGAATGCAAAGATTCATCACGAACACTCCATTTCATTTGCTGCCCGATACCTTTTAACATATTTCTCATTTGGAATGAATATAGAACTGCAAATGAAGAATATAAAGCAACACCTTCAGCAAAAGCAGAGAAAATGGCTAAGCTACGCCCAACTTCAACTCTTGCTTGTGGATTATTAATTATATCATTAGGTGAATAATCAGCACTAACTTCTGTTAACATTTCAAATCTGGCTTTTGTAGCAGGCTCGTGTAAAAAAGCTTCAAAATCTTCAAGACCTAAAGTTTCATTTAGATATGAATAAGCAACGGCGTGAATAGTTTCCTGTGAACCAAAAGCCATAGCCATCTGCCTAATTTCATGTTTTGGAAACCATTTTGTTACCATTCCAGTCCAATAATCAGATACGGCACATTCAGTTTGAGCGAAACCTAAAAGAATATTTCCTACCAAATGCTTCTCATGGCTTTTTAATTTCTCGTTCCAATCTTTTATATCACTTTGCATTGGAATTTCAGTATGTAACCAAAAGGCTTGCATTTGTTTTAGCCAACCTTCATTATAATATTCTGGATATTCGAATGGCTTATAAGGAACTCTTTCTGTGAATAGTTTACTCATAGTATGTATTTAATTTTTATTTTTTTTGTTAGCTTCTAATGAACTTGTTATATTAAAGTCTTCTATTTTAATTTTGACCTTAGCATTATTAAATATGCAATTTTCAAATTTCAATCGACCCTGACCTAAGCGATTTTTCCAAAAGTTTACATTGGCTAATGCTGATATTTCTTGCTCTTCATCTTTACCAACGGTGATCAATACGTGAGCTATCTTTAAAAGGTCAACGGAGCCACCTAACATCGTCGGTAAGACATCTTTCATACCATGTGAATCCTTTTTACCTTGAATCAAAACCCACGCAGCACAATTGAATTTTTCCTCGCTTATTGAATGTTCTATTTGTCTTAAAACCTCTGGACCAGCCATAAAATCTCTTTCACCATAATCCTTTTCACTTTTAATACAATCTAAATAGTCAATAATAATCAAATCCAATTTATGCCCTAATACTTTCTCGATGTAAAACATTGTTTGTTCAATATCACTCCATTTTGTATTAATAGCATCAAACTTTTTAACAATTAATCTACCACCTGCTTTCTCCCCTTTCTTCAGATATTTTTTGCATTCTAATTCTACAAGTTCTTTGTTTTTATTTTTTCTAGTTTCATTGATTTCCAATCCAGTCCAATGTGCTTGGAATTTAGAAATCAATTGATCTTGAGCACCTTCAAAATAAACGTACAATACTGTCTTACCTTGATTGAATGCTGCACTAGAAGTAACAACAGAGAAAGTAGTCTTACCAACGCCGTAACCAGCCCCTAGAACGCATAAATCGCCTCTTGAAGGCCCACCACTTAAAGCACTATCGAAAGACACTCCTAGGCCAGTTGAGATAGGAATTCGGTTCATATCATCAACTGTTTTAAATGTTTCGCTATCGAAGATTAACGGTCTTTTTTCTAAGTCATTAATCTCAATAGATTTTCTCACTTTATCAACAGCATCTTCAAAGGATTTGATTTTATTCTCCTTCAATCCTTTTCTAATAGAATCTACTGATGTGAAGAAGTTTTGTTGTTGAACAAAGTTTTTAGCGTTGTTCCTGATATGATCTACGTTTTCAATAACTACGTTTTCAATATCATCTAAGAACTGAAAAAAGATTTCTTTATCTTCTTTACTCTGTGAGGAGTATATTTCCCTAATCGTATCGTAGAAAGGAATACTACGGTATTTTTCGTAATATTCCTTCACGATAGATAAAAGAAACTTTGAAGATGGAAGAAAGAAGTGATTGCTTTTTAGAATAGGTAAAATTGTAAGACCAAAATCAACATCTCTGTAAATTTCCTTTCCTTTAAGGATTCGCCGTCCAATCACCTGATTCCAAAATTTAATCTCAAACCGTTCACCAAAAAATGAAAGGTTTTCGTTCATTGTATCCATAATAAATTTCTTTTGTAAAATAAAAAAATAACAATTGAATAATAAAATTAGAGTTGATAACTATTTACACAGAAAGTGTTTTTAACGCCAGTGAAAGGAGTGAAAAATCTGTTTGTGTAATAATTCAAAGATAACAAGTCTTTCAACAAACTTCTGATACCTTTAAAATTAGGACCATCTTTCCAAATAGGGAGAATAGATAGTTGAGGAACAGCGTAGAAATCATTAGCATTAATTTCTTGCTGATAGATTACCCTTACTTCTTTTTCATCTGTTAGTTTACCTTGATTTCTCACTGATGCTGAATGGTCAACTAATTTAAAGATGTAACGTGAATTTGGGTTTTGGTGGGTGGACGGCGAAATTCCGTTCTCATAATTTTTGTAAAGATAATCCTCCGTAATACCCCTCATATAATCATGGAACAAGCCAGTAATCTGTTGAAAGGTGTGAACAATCTCTACTGAATTTTCAACCGCTAAATCAGGGTTTCCAAATTCTTTTGGTGTGGCAAAGAAATTCAACATAGACATCTCTTGTGCTGTTGAACCATCGTAGTAAATCAAGTGAAAAGTAAATTTTGTAGTAAACTCTTGATTTTCTTTCATAAATCAAATTTTGTTTGTTAAAAAATATGGTTGAATAAAAAAGTTTAAATCTCCATCGAAATCTAAATCTGTTACTATTTGTTTGTGTATCTCTGTGCCTTTAATCTTATTTATAAAAGCCTTCTTATCAAAATTCAAGAACTTAATGTTTGCTATTTCGTCCTTGCAATCTTGTGTCACAAAGGTACTACTTTTTAGATTAATTAGTGACTCTGTGAGCAAAAATTTTTCATCTTTTTCTAAAAATTCTATTAAGGTTCCTAAACGCTTCCCTTTCTTATTTTTCTCCCTTTGTTTATAACAGTATTCAAGTAAACTTGTTCTGTCATATTCTCGTCTAACAAACATAGGGATTTCTTTAACAATCGACTTTTCAGAGAATCCATTGGCACCTATAATATTATCAGATTCATCCCCCATAATGACCTTTCTTAGTAATATATTCTTGGGATTGTAATCAAAATAATATTCAAAATTTTCAGAATTAATCAATAAGTTTTTTGGATACAAGAAGTCGCCAGTCTTTATCCTATTCATATAATAAACATATACTGTCTTATCAACTAATTGAAAATAATCATGATCGTTTGATAATATCAATATATTTTCCTTATCCTTATTTTGCCTGACATATTCTGCAATGCAATCATCTGTTTCAACGAATTCATGTTGATATGAAACTATACCCAATAGCTCCATTAATTCTTTTAAAACATTTATTTGATTGTAATAAGGATCAATACCGTTAAAAAACCTCTTACGTTTTTCTTTGTATTGTGGATACAATTCCCTTCTTAACTTTCCACTTTCAGGGCCATCCCAAAATAAAACCGTTTTATTAATTTGATATGTATGATTATTTACATTCTCATTTAATATTCCTCTCAACTTTTTTAAAAATCCCCAAACAGCGTGAATATTTTGTTTTTGGAGGGCGTAAGATTTTACGCCCTCGAAAACAATCTTGTATAAGTTAGTTGCGTCTACAACCAGAGTAGCTCTATTCTTCATTCTCGATTATTTCTAAGTTTTCAGAATTATGAACAGCCAACACATTTTTGAAATACTCCACAATGGATTCTTTATTCTCCTTCTTATACTTATCAAAATCATCACTGTTAATAAAACCATGTGGAGTTATCAATAAACTACCTTCACTGTTAATCCCAGTAAAATGATTTTTTAACATTCGTAGTCTTGTTTCTTTAGCTAATACTACTGTCTGACCATTGATAGTGTAGGACTTAGTTTTTAATGCCGCTTCTAATTTACCACCGCAATAAATCTTAACACCCATATCATAAGCAAAAGCTAAGCCACCTGTTTCCGTTGGATTAATAGAACCACTTCCTTGACTTAACCTCAAGATAGATACAAAAGTAATAGAACGCTTGTATTTTTTATATCTTGAATTAGTAACCATTGGCTCAATGAAACCAGAGAAATAATTCTTATGCACCTTAGCGTTGTGCATAGGTAAATCCATATTATCCTCTTCGATTTTATTCATAGCAGCCTCACACTTCAATTTATTAATACTATCAACAAAGAAACATACATCGTAAGGGAAATTCTTTTTTTCATCTAATACATCATTACAGATACTAATAATGTATTTATACATTTCCTCTAGGTTTTCAAAGCCGTCCTTAAAAAGGAAAAAGCCTTGGTCCCAAATCTTTATTAGCTCACCTGTTTCCTCATCTACTTCTTCTCTGTAATCACAATCCATACCCATAAACTTAGCATGATGAAAAGAAAACTTTCCTTCAGTAGAAATAATAACAGGTAGAATTTTTTTACGCTGACATTCAATAACACCTTCTAATAACAATGTTGTTTTACCTGTATCAGAATAACCAGAAATAGATATACAATTTGACATAGGAAATCCCTCGAAACCTAGTGCCTTTTTTACTGGATCTGAAAAATAAATGTAACTAAATGGTTTTTGTGGTTTAGGTTGGTTTTTCTCTGATCTTTTATACGTAGATAAAAAATCAAGAACCTCACCTTCTTTGGGTTCGATATTTGAATTTTTTTTAGCCATAACTTAAAATTTAAGAAAAAAATGGGGGCAAAACAATTAAGTTGTTTGCCCCCGAAAATAAGTAAAAGTAGTGATTTTAATTAAAATGGAAGTTCGGAATCATCTGATTCGTATCCATCATCTTCATATAAAGAATCCTCAATCGCACTTGAAGTAGCAGCGGCGGTTACAATTGGAGAAGTAACCTGTTGACCGAGGTTCAAATCATCTAATTCAGACCCAATTTTGGAATAACGATACTTTACTGTACCATCTTGATTGGTTCCGTTTGGAACAAGCTCATACCCCAATTCTTTGATTTTTTCTAAAAACAAATCGTTAATAGCCGAAATCAAATACTGTGTGATGAACTTTTCATAAAAGTTATCCATGCTAACACGAAGAATGTCATTGGAACCTTTATGCTCTTCCAAAATTGAAAGATACTTTTCATTCCAACTGTCGTGCTTAACATAAGAATTGTCGGTAGGATTACCGAAACGGTCGCGAATCACATTATCTCCTTGCTTAAGGAAGACGTTGTAGATTTTTTTACCTTTAATTACGATAGGAGTTTTGTAGTTAGATTCTTTACTTCTAGCTGGAATAACACTAATTGAAACCATCTCATTAGATGATTTATCAATGTTACTCAACTTTGAAATCATCTCTTTACCTTTCAAAGAAAAAGCTGTTTTTACAATGTAAGTTGCTCCAACTACTTTTCCATTTTTAGGATTGTTTGGATCCTCTGATTCAAATGGATTGTGGTAAGTAGCATTTGGATCAAAAAGAACGATTTGAATCTTCTTAGAAGGCTTATTGTTAATAGTTTCCTGAATAACAGAAACCGATTTCAAATAGCCGCTAACAGATGTGTCATTTGGAATATTGTAATATTCCTTTCCGCCAGTCATGTTCATAATTCGGCTGTTACGCTTCATCTCATCATCAAGAAGAAGAACACACCGAAAATGAACAGTGTCATTAACACCTTTTACATAATCTTTATCTTCTGAAGATAAAGTATTGCTGAAAAGGTTTAGTACAAAAGTTTGGTACCCTACAAATGGATTTTGTGAACTGTTTTGTTTTTGCTGATTTCCTAACATAGTAACTTAAAATTTTTGTTTGTGTATAATGTGTTGTAATTATGATGCAAAGATAAGGTATTTCTTTCGAATAATCAAAATATTTTTTCGACTTTTTTTTAAAAACTTTTTCTAACGGTATTTTCGTTATAGTCTTTCATAACATCAGACTGCTTTAAAACGTATTCTTGATCCTTTTGTTCAGCGTTTTCAGAAGAATTTTCATTATTATTTAATCCAGCGTTAGCAATGGCATACTTGTTTTTATCTTCTTGAGAAGGAACCCAATAATCAGTTAATTTAACATTATAAGGGAAGCTACTCAAAGAACGCATTTGCAATTGTTCAATTGGTGTAGGGACTCTTTTCTCCAATTCAGAATTAACCTTAGAAATAGTTTCTTTAGTTTTAGTTTCAAGATTCTCAATTCTATCACCCAAGTCTTTTTTTAGGGAATCGTTGTTGGTGATTAATGTATCAATTTTAGACAATAAGTCCTGAACTGTTTTATTGATTTCATCTTGCTTTAATACTAAACCTGTTACATCAACTTGAACAGTATTATCGTCTGGTTTAACTTCAACAGGAGGCATACCATCGGCGTTAGCATCAGATGCAAGAGAATCTTGTTTTTCTTCTCCTTCTTTTTCTTCACCTCCTTCACCTTCTGCTCCAGCAGGATTTAACCCTAAGATGTCATCTATTTCATCTTCTTTTAGGAGTTCTTTTGGTCCTCTGCCATAATAATTGTAATTGCTGATATAATCAAATCTATTCATGGTTATAATTAGTCGTTTAATAATTGTCTGCCGTCTTCAACTAAAATTGTCTTTTCTACAACTTCAACTAAGCCGTCATTTTTTTTATATACTTTTTTCTTTTTTGCATTAACATTCTTTTGTTCATCTTCTTTGAAGATGTCAGGATTATTCAAATACTTACTTAAAAAATTTTTCATAATATGATATTTTATTATAAATATGTTAAAAATTTAATTATTTGCAACAATGTTTCTTAATTTATCTAAGAAAGGATAAAATGCAATAGGTACAAATCCGCTATCAGGTTCCTGTTTTACTCTACTTGAAACTAGATTATAAAATTGATTATTATAAAATATTCCAACGTGTGTAACAACAGAAAAATCAAAATTACTGTTCATAGGTGATCTATTATTTGTTCTCATTATATTTTTCCTAGAAGTTCTATTAGGGAAATTAACAGGATCATTCATTTGATTATAAGCCTTTGTTTTAAAGCTTGATCCTTGTGAGTAACCAAATAAAAGACTTCCATTTGGAATCCCTTTTGCTACAAGGTCGCTATTAGACCAATTATTTAATTTATCATTAGCTGTAAAATAACCCATTCTACCGTCTTCTGGTAATCCCATGAACCAATTCCAAGCATCTCCTATCTTATCAACAGCACCTATCCTAACTACTCCTAATTGTTCTAATGCGGTTCTTGCCCAAGTAGCACAAACATTATTTCCTAAACCAAAAGTAGAGACGTTATTACTGGTAAATAAATTGCTTAATTCTGTGTTAAGGACCGCAGTGTTAACACTTGTAGAAACGCTAAATTTAGCCACAGCACCTCTATATTCTATTGTAAATAATGTATTCTGACTATTTAAAGCAGTATTCGCACTACCAGCACCAGTTTGTTGAATTTCTCTAAGTATTGTAGAATCGATATTTTTACTGTTAGTATTAACTGTGCCTCTATCTTCACCGTTAGAAAAGTCGCTTTCATTTGATAAAGGTACTGTTAATTCACTTGAGCTTATGGAATTAGATAATTCTAAATTTAAGAAGGTAGTCATCTTATCTATAATTGGATAAGTGAACTTAGAAATTCTCATTCCACTAAAAGTAGTTGTCATATTATTAGGCGTAATTTCGTGTTTAACGCTAGTAATCATATGCGCTCCATGGAACAATGGTACATTATCTAATTGAAAATATTGTGTAGGTAAAATTTGAGTATTACCTAAACATTCAACAGTAGTGGAATAACTTCTAACAGCATAAACATTATATAAATCCATACCTGTATAAAGACGTTTTGTTGCGCCTTTACCACCAGCAAGTTCATTCAATATTAAAATAGATTCAGCTGTTTCACGATGTTCTTGTTGGCTTACTTCTATCCTCTTAAATATATTTTGATTTTGGTCGGCATAAGCAACCCTAAAAACACTTAAATTATATTTAGCTAAGTAATCCTTTAAATCTGCTCCAGTTAATTGAGTTTGACTTATATTTCTATTTAGAATTGATTTAGGTAAATTAGTATCTATTATTGCATTGGCATTAAAATCAAAACTGTCATTGAAATAACCTACCCTATTGTTTAAATCCAAAACTTTACTATTACCTGCAACATATTGAAAAACGAAACACGAACCACCAGTCGGTTTATCATCCGAAAAATTAACATTTTCATTTAAGGTGGTAAAAGGTTTAAACATCTCCATAACATCTTGCTTATCGTAATAATTCACGAAGCTAGGAATATTATAGATATTAAAATTGTTGTCCTTTAAAACCCTTGACATTAAGAAATAGATGTTACCATCTGTTTGATTAGCATAAATCAACAGGGGTTTTGGATTAAGAACAGCTTTATCTCCAATATAAGACCAAGTTCTATCAATAAAGTAACAATGATCGATAAGTTTCTTTTTAGTGTCGGTGTTTCCATTTACGAAATAATTGGCAAAATTATAAATTTTGCCGTCCACCGTACTATAAGACAACCATTTATCATAGATATTTTTTAAGTGCTCATAAATCTGAATTTTAATATTTTTATCGGTAATTATATTATTAATTTCATCTTGTCTTATTCTTTGTTTTTCAGTTAGTTTTGTATTAATAAATTTTTTAGCAGCATTGATAAAACCAGAAAGATATTTACTTATAACATTAGAATTAGGTTCTATGATAGGCTGTTTGAATAATTCCCTAGGAGAAATTATAGCAACTTCTTTATAGGCTTTAATTCTATTTAATATAGTATCAAAAGCTGTTTCATATTCACCTATTGTGTTATCAGACTTTGGATCGAATGTCACATAATTATAAACATAATTACTGAATCCACCTGCATTATACTCTTCTACAAATTTATCAAAGGCATCTACAAAAAATTTGAAACCCTCGTCTGATAACAAATTTTCAAATTCACTTTTAGGTACCCAAGTTCTATTATATCGAGCATTATAATCTCCAACATTTGTATATTCTGGGTCAGATTTAATATCATCAACTAAAAAATTATAACCTTGATAATGGATTTGATGTGAATGTTTTAATATCCCGCCTATATATGCAACATACAATTCAGTCATATTTAAAACGCAACTAAATTTATTAGCATATTCCCTGAAATGATAATAATCTTTATAACCTATTGTTTCTAAAAATAGAAACGCCTTTGCATTAATGTTGTTTTTATCATAGTAAAATAAGTCAAAGATTTTAACAAATTGTTTATATTGAGTTATACTTCTACCGATTTTATACCTTGAGTTATTAGCTCTATCACCAGATACATTTCCAGATGTGGTATCAGCCCCAACTATTCCAGCAGCGGTGCCATCTATAACATTCAGATTGTACATAGAACTAATAGAAGCAGCACTACCACTTGAAATATTTTTTAAATATTTGTTAAGATCATCATTATTAAAAACATTTGTTAAATCAGCTGTTACGTTAAAGTAATTCTGATCAAAAATAAAATAGTCTGGATTTATTAAATTCCTAAAAATAAACGCTTGAATGGTTTTAGTATCAGCAAAATAAGTATTTAAAGCAGGTGACAAGGCCTTTGAAGTATAACTAGCTCTATCTCCTGCTAAGTACTGTAAGTTACTATTATCAATAAACGATATAGGTGAAAAGACTAATCCAGTGTTATTATCATTAAATTGATAAGGGGCAATAGTTACATCGTCATTTGTAAAATTGTAAGCTAAACCATTGTTAACAAATGTAGCAGGATCTAAAGTATTGATAAATTTTAATATCTTATCATTCTCTATTTGGTCTATAAAATAAGATGCTTCTATTTCAGAATAACTTATAACATAATTTTCACCATTAAAAGGATCAAAAATACTGTAAGAATATAATATTCTCAAACGTTTCAATATTTCTTTATATAGTTCGCTTAGGGTTGCATCACCGTAATCAAAGTTTTGGCTTAAAGATAAACCATTTTCCCTATAATCAAGAATGTTTATAGGTATCCATTTATATATGGCCGTAGGACTAAAAGAATATGGGTTATCAGGTATATCAAATAACTCGTTTGAAGTTAAGCCTTTAATAATATCATTTACTATTTCCAATTCTGGAAAGTTAGGATTATTGTTTCCAACTACGTCACCTAACCATATTCTTTCTCCATTTGTATCAAATACAGCTGGGAATGGGTAAATTTTATTTTCTGATATAGGAATATCAGTTGAACCTCCTGATAAATTACTTTGAATAGAATAATAGTCTTTTAACCCTTGAATCCTAATATCGCCTATGCTTTCAGCCTTTCTACAAGTTTCATATAATATATTTAAAAATACATCAACGTTGCCGAAGATTATTTCAAATACATTATATACAGTTGGATTAAAGCCAATATCAGTTGTGAATGCCCCGTTAAGCTGATCTACTATTTTTTCTTCTAATTCTGTTTTTTTATTTTTTAGTAATTTCCTTTTTTCGTGCACATTATCTCTAACACTATAAAAAGAATAAAAGGAAACAGGTGTGAATGAATCAAACTTGCTCTGTATGAATGTTATACTACTCTGATAATTAGATAGATAACTTGTGTTTTCATTTGAAATTATTTCTGTATCAATAATTTGAAGTAAAGCGTCGTTTACATCATTATAAGAAATAGATTTAGATAATGTAAAATTATTTAAAAAATAATTGTTTAAGTCAGGATATTTACCTTTGTTTAAATTAATTAAGCTATTATACTCGTTAATTAAGCTATTAACGTTATTTTGCATTTCATCTAAATTAGGAATTAGTTTATCCGAAAATAAACCTATATCTCTAAAAAAGTAATATCCTTCTCCTGTTTTAAATTGTTCATAGTTTAAGTTTAACCCTGTTGGGTTTGTTATTAGTTTGGACGGCGAATTAATAATTTCTGTTATTTCATCTGCTTTTATCTGTAACGTATTAATAATAGTTAATTGAGAATAATCAGTATCCTTCTGTTTAAACTTTTCAGTATAATTAGCAATTTCAGTATATTTTATTAATAATTCGGTTATTGATGATAACCCAATAGATCCATCTTTTTTTATGTAATTCTTTAAATAATCTTTACCTGCATTAGTGGCATTCAAAGCCATAACGTATTTAGTAATAACATCAGATAAAAAGGAAAACTGATAACCTAAAAATTTACAATTAATAATGAAATCACTACTACCCTCATCAAACGAAGCTTTAAAATCAATCATGTTTAAATAGTAAGTAGTAGGCCGCCCATAGTAACCCTTAACTGTTAATTCATAAATTGGATAAGGTAATCTAAAAAAAGAATTATATTTAGATATATTTTCAACGCCTTCGCCATCGAAATACTCATAATTATTAAAAACAGCTGAACCCTTAACATCAACAAAATCAATTTCCACCTTTGGAGGTGTCATCATAGCAGTTTCGATTGAAATTCGGGTAATACCTAATCCTTCATGAGTAGTTTCATTTAAACCTATGTTGGTATAATTGGTAGTTAAATAACCTGTTTTACCATCAGCCTCATTCTCACTGGAAGTAGCAATAAAAGAAATAGAATCAGCTTCCCTACTCTTAGAAGAGTAAACATTATCAGAGGTAATAACACTCCTATTTTGAGGGAAAGATCTTAGTCTAACAAAGATAAACAAGTCTTCAGGGTTAACCAAAACATTGTCTGTTGGATTAGGATCAACAACGTAAGTGAAGAATGGAGTTTTGCCGTCAGGACCAGTTCCACTGTTTATAGTTCCTACATTGTAATTATAATTACTTAAATTAGCCATTAATTTTATTTTCTTTAATTTGTAAATTACTGATAAACAGTGAATTACAAGCGAAAAAATATGCTTTTAGCTTTTCGACACTGTTATATAATAATTTACTAAAAGCATATTTGTCTTAGTTGTATATATATTATATCTACCGCAAATAACAATAAAAACAAAATGGAAATTTTAACGCTTTATTTTCAATAAATATTATTTCTTGTTATTTGTATCTCATTGATTATTAGTTATTTACAAGCGAAAAAATATGCTTTTAGCTTTTCGACACTGTTATATAATAATTTACTAAAAGCATATTAGTTTTCTATATATTATTAATAATACAGCTTCAATTTTTCCACCTCGTTTATCCACCTTTGAAGCGCATCTTGATACGGAAAAGGAATAATTAAAAGAGTGCCATCGGGGATTTCATCTTCATTTTTGCAAATAGTAGCGTTAGCCATTAAAATAAGCCTTCCACCAAAGGGATTAGAATAGAACCGTTCAGAAACAGTATCCATCCTATCGCTTAGTTTATTCCACACATAAGTTAAATCACTGTTTTTTTTTGGTAATTTAACAAAGGGTATATCAGATGTCTTCTCACCTACTTTGAAAGGTGTATAAAAATTATAATACATATTTTAATCTATTTGACCATTGTTTGAAGTTAAGGCTGAAACTACCTTTTTTTGCACTATATTATTAAATGTTTTTAATTGTTCAGTGTCAGTTATTTTTTCTCTATCTATTTCTGCATCATTTTTTACAGGCATTCTATCAATCACTTTATACCTTGACGTATCTTCACCTTTTTCTGATTTAGACTCCACATATTCTATAGTTGAAGATCTGGGATCAAACATATTCATTGAAGAGTAGAAGTTAAAGGATAGAGCATTTTGTAACCTATTAATTGGACCTTGTAAAGATTGCCCGCCTATGAAAACGATATTTAAAGTTATTTTTGCTATCATAGGTGCAACAAAACCTTCTGGGTTTAAATCCCATTTGATACCATCATTTCCTTCAAATTGTATATCCATACTGTTGATTAATATTTTACTATAGTAAAAATCGCCAATTTTTAATATGCAGACAGGTGGACGGCCAAATGCTAAATTTGTAATATTATCTACCCCGTCAACACCTATGTTCCTTGATTGCCTAGTACATTGATGTAAGAAATTCAATCTACTATTAAAGCCTTCAGGTGTCATTGAATGGAAAGCTGGATGGAAATATTTAATTTTCTCTGAAATAGTTTTCAGATGTTGTGGTTCATATGTTTCCAGATATTCAAAAACATCACATTCCCTAATATCAGCTAACATATCCATTAAATCAGAGTTTTCATCTTCGATGACAATTGGCTCTGAATCTACTAAATCATTATCTTGATCTAAATTATCATCATCAATAATATCATCGACAGTTTTATCTTCTTCCACTTCTACGGGCTTTTCTTCATTACCATAACTAATTACTATTTCAGCTCTCCTAGCTTCAACTGCTGCTTTATTCCCCCTTGGTACATTATCACCAGTATTAGGAGAATCTTTGTCAGATACGGCTAATGGTTCATTAATAATAATAAAAGAAGCTAAATCCCCTAAATCATTATTTTCTTTATATTCATTTAATTTTTTTAGAAACCATAACCTAGCGTTTGCAGCTCTATCGTAAGACAATTTGTAATTAGTGGTGTCTAATGGTAGAGCTTGACTAGCTGAACCAAAAAAATCAACATAAATATATGTATTCTCTAATATTCTTGCAGTATCAAAAACATCTTTGAATTTATCATTTATATATTGATCATTAAAAAAATCATCATTTAAAAAATAATTTGTTCTATTGTCATATGCTAAACCTGTTGTTTTATCTCTTTTAACATCTTTATAATAAGTATAATCTAAACCAGCAAGTTGATATTTAGATTGATACCCTGCATTTTCTCTTAAATCTCCATTTCTAGGAGGAATGTTAGAAACATTATTTGGAAAATAAATGTTAATAAATGTTAATACAACACTACTCCCCTTTTTTATAATAGCTTCTTCAACTTTTGCTTCCTCTTTTTGTTTCTCTTCTTTTACTTCTTCAGTTGTTATTTTTACTTTTGGTTTAGTAGTTTTCTTTCTATTTTCATCTAATATATCAATATTGCTTTTTTTTCTTTTTAATCTTGAAATTTCATCAATAACTGATTTATCACCTTTGAAATATCTTTCCCATATTTCATTTCTTTCGCCTCTTAGTTTGTTAACTACTGCTGGATAGTCTACAATCATAGTAAAACTTAAAGAACCACTTCTATCTGTATTATTATAAGAATAAACATTTTCACCCCTCCCAATAAAGCTATGTGTTTCCCAATTAACTGAAACTGATTCACTGAAAGTTAAATCGTAAGGTGGAAACCACATCACTCTTCCTTTATGCCCTGATAATAAATCACCCGTACCTTTCTCACAGTCTTCCAACCCATTTGTAAAACCTTCCCAAGCAAGATTCTCAATAGAGAACATATAATTTTTTAAGTTTGCACCAGTGGAAGAACGATAAGTAGGAGCAAAGTTTAATAAACCGTTATCACCTAAAACACTTAATTTAGAGTTTTCTCTAAATAATCCCCTGCTAGATATAGCTCTATTTAATTTAGTATGTTTTCTTTCCTTAGTAAAAACCCTAAAAAAATCACCTTTTGAAACAATATAAGCCTCGTTTGCAGGACCTTCATCTACAAACCAACCTGCTTTTGCTGTGACAGCATCACCTCTTGAAATTTTAACTTGCTTCCCGTTTTGAATAATATCAAAATCTTTTTCAACAGATGAAATAAACGGCCCAACTTTATTGTTCCTTGTTGAATTAACTATTTCCTTTGTTTTGAATAATAGAGATTTACTGTTGAATTTATTTTCAGTTGTTGCATCCCAAACAGCTGCAATATTATTTTTATTAAATGGCGCATTTTTAGTTTCATCTTCATTGTAGAAAAAATCTTCAGATGAACTAATTAGATTAGGTACAGTTTCATTTTTTATAATAGAATTAACGCCGTATATAGGATCATAAACTGTTTCCTTATACTTAAATCTTTTTATTTGTGTACCTAATTTATCGGTGACAAATTCAAAATCTTCAAGGACAACTGTTTCAGCGTTGAAATCACTTAAATTAGTAAAAGGCTCTGGCGCATCAGAACCAATATAAACGTATTGGTTATCTTTTACAATAAATTCACCTTTTTCGTTCTGTAAAGTAGGAGTATACCCGTTCTCATTTTCAAGTGTTCTTAAATGAGTGTACAAGGCTTCTTTTTGCCCTGCACCTGTGTATTCCAATAATATTTTAGTTTGCTCTGATTGCGAGAATTGAGATTTTCTATTAATATTAAAAGCATCGTCAGGTAAAAAACTAAATGGAACATAAGATCCAGTTAATTTTTCTAAGAATAAACCTACTTTTCCAATAGCACTTTTAGGAACTGTAATATCATACGGTAATCTTAATGGATTACCATCCTGTAACAACCTAAATGGGCTAGTCTGTAAATATTCGCTAGCTATTTGACCAGCGTTATTACTTAAATTTCTTCTAAAATGGTCACTCAATGCCTCTGAACCTATAAGACCTAACTTGGTATCAGTAGTCTTCAATCCGTTGAATATAGACAAAGTATCAAATATTGTAGAAGTAGATTGAACCCTTCTGATATACTCTAAATAATCAGTTTCTTGTTCTTCAAATGGTGGGCAAGGTTCTAATCCTATAAATTGATATTCAGGATTAGCGTATAAATTACAAGGGATAATATCTCTATAAAAACCTTCAGAAACATCAGATATTGAAGGCATATCTATAACGGATATATCTCCAAAATCAACGCTCCTAACTTCAAATATATCAGGTCTAGTTAAGTTTAAATCATATAAATCATCTAAATAATTAGCACCTATTTCCAAAGGATCAGGAGAATAGTTTAAGGGGTTTCCATTAAAAGGAATACGTGCTTCTTCAAAGAAACCATCAAGATCATATTGTGTATCAATATTCTTTTTTGCTTCTGAAGTAGGATATAATATTTTGCTTTTATCTTCTTCCCTCTTATTTGTAGCTATTAAATCTAACAGAGTTTTGCACATATTCTCTTTATTTCTTATTGTAATAAATAGAATAAGATAAAATTTACCTACTCTATTTAAAATGGACCTGTGTTTCTACCGCCATTTGAATTAGTACCTTTAAATAAATTTTCTATGTCTTGTTTAAATTTATTATCTTTTGATAAATCTACTTTTGTTGAAGGCTTACCATTAACATTAACATCAATTACAAATGGTGCACCTGTTGAGGATACCTGAATCTGACCATTAGTTGTATTTGTTGTTGTATAATTTCCACCTGTTTGTTGTTGGACGGCGTTTGCTGATTTAAGAGTATTATCTTGGGGTTTAAATGATGTGTCTTTATTTTTATCTTTATCTGTAGGTGGTGACATTATACCTAAACCTGTTAATGTAGCATAAGTTAAAGGATTAGTAAACAACAACCCTTTTTTAACAGTGTTAATAAAACCAGTACCCCAATCTTCATCTCTAACAAATTTACCCGCACTTTCAGCTGCCCCTTGCTTTGCTTTATTTACAGTGTCAATTCCTTTATATAACTTACTATCAGGATCCCTTAACATTTGATTAAAATAAAATACGCCGTCTTTTGCATTTTTAGTTTCAATCGCTAAGGTTTCTAAATTATTAGAAGATTCTATTACTTTTTCTGCAAAATGTTGTAATTTTTCCACCATAGTTTGATTAGCTGTCGCTAAACTATCAAAACTACTTTTTCCTTCTTCTGATGTTACTGTACTTAATCTTAAAATTTCTTGTTCAGTTAAATCTCTAACTGCTTTCGTTTGACCATCTACTTTAACAGTAGCAACTCCTTGCTCAAAACTAGCCATTCCAGCTATTTTAGTTGCATATTCTCTTAAATTGGGTGATAACGTTCTTTCAATAATATCTTCTTTTTTCCCTAATTTAGCTTGTTGAGCTAATTCTTCCACCGATTGACCCGTTATTTTTGATAAATCTCTTAATGTACGATTTTCCATAGATGAAAGGTCAATCATACCTGTTTGCTTATTTAAAGCACCCATCCCTTTTGTAACTTCTGATAACTTTTCAGTGAAAGCCTCTAAATCGTTATTAGCGTCATATAATAAACTAAATGGATCACCCAACTTAGCAAATTCCCCACCTAACATTTGTAAACTTGCCGCAGCCTCTATCGCTCCTTCAGGGTCATAAACTTGGTCAGCAAAATTAGATATAGATTCCATTTTCATACCTAATGCGTTAGCCTTTTTAACCATTTCACCTAATCCAGCTACACCATTCTTAAAATTAAATTTATCTATTAATCTAATATTGCTTTCAATATCATCAAATACTTTTTTAGTATTTAAACCTAACTTATTAACCTTTTTGTTTGTCTCATCTAAAAAATCAAAAGTATTTTCAATTGATGCACCGTATAATTTAGTTAACCCGAATAATTCATTATAATTTTTACCTAATGTGTTAGAAATTTTAGTCATATCTGTCAATTCATCACCAGATAACATTATATTTCTACCGTAATTTTCAGTAAAAGTTTTATATGTTTCAGTTAATTCTTTTTGACCAAAACCTAAATCTTTTGTTTTACCACCCGCTATTAAGATATTTTCTTTGATTTGTTCTGAAAAACTACCTGCTATACCTAATTGTTTATTAGCACTATTAACTGCTCTTAACGTTTCATCCCAATATTTAGTAGCACCAAAAGGAACATTAAATTCACTACCTAATTTAATGTTAAAAGTTTGTAGCAAATCGCTACTTTCAAGGTAGTTAGTAACAGCTTGTGCTCCTTTTAATTTTAAATAATCAAAACCATAAATGTAAGTTTTAACAGCACCTTCAATAATAGGTAAAACTTGATCAAAAACGTTTGACGCAAGATTCATAGTTTTAGCTGCTTTTGCAGCACCACCAGAAAGTTTGCCTATATTACCGCCTAACGAAGCCATGCTTCTAAATATCGCTGCCCATGCCATATGTTATTATTTTTTTATAATAAATAACGGCCAAAAAAATTATTCATTTTTCTGACCGTTTTCAATTTTAATATATTCTACCAATTTTTCCAAATGAAATTTTCTTTCTAAAATTGGCATAGTTCTAACGTCTTCCCTTGTAAAATTACCATATTTTACAAGTAAAAGTAATTCTTCTAAGAAAACTTTAACATAATCTATCGAAACATCAAATATTCTACTACATATCTTTATATACTCGGAAAAAAAAACTCACTTGTCAGTTCTAAACTTTGCTTTTTTAATTTCCCTGTTACAGGGCTTATAACTTCAATGTCTAAATCAAATGATGGCGTTACATCACTCATATATTTAATTAGGTTATTAGCATCAACAATATTCATTTGTTTCACAAATGCAGAAATAACCATTTTATCTTTTTCGCCGTCCACTGAAGTAATCAAACGTTCTAATCTAATAATTTTACTTAAAGGTGCATTTGAAGACATTTTCATAGCAGCCATTCTAATTTCTATTTCATCTTCTCCAGTCATTAATCTAAAAGTTACTCTTTTCTTAGATTTAGGTAATAAAAAATCAAATTCATTATTTTCATTTGGTTTAATATTAATTTCTTTTAATTTTAAAGTTGTTAAATCAAAATCAGCATATTGGCCGTCTACCTCAATCCTATAAATATTATCCATAGTCACCCTTAGAAAAATAAGAAGTGCTAATCTATCGCCTAACAACATTTTTCTAGGTGCAATAAAAGGAGTCTGTTCGTCTACCATTGTAACTTTCCTTTCCAATAACTTGTCAATCATTTCACCTGAATTAATTAAATTAGGTGAAGTCATAATTTCTTCATCTGCTAATGTTAAATGATAAACTTTAACTTTTTCACATTTATTAGCATAAAATTTACCTTCAGAAGGTAAAGAAACTATATCGTATTTTGGTTCTGAAAACATATATTTTTATTTGTTATTTTTTAAATATAAGGAAATTAAAATAATTCTAAAAAAATGCCATAAACCGAATAGTTCAGTTCATGGCATTTCAATATAATATATGAAAAAAATATTAATATAACAATACACAATATTGTGGTTGTATGGTAAAAGATAACTCCAAAACATCATCATTATCATAAGATAAACTGCCGCCAAAATCAATTGATTCCGTTAAAATACAGTTTACACATAACCATTCAGAAATTCTAACCCCAGTTGGATCAAGTAATTCTAAATTGATTGTTTTAGATGAACCTACATTATAAACCATACGTCCAGTTACAGATTCAGCATGTAAACGAAGCCATTCGATTAAACCTTGAGATGTGGACGGAGCAATGAAATCTCTAACAGTAATAGCCATACTAGACCAAGTATATGAACCATTCACATATGTAGAAGTATTAATGAACTTCATTTCATTTGTAGTAATATTCATTTTAGGGGCATTAACAGATTTACAAGCCCAAGTTTGAATGCCTATATCGGTAGGGAATCTTAAAAGCCATCTATTTTGCTTTTTTGGTTCTGCTTTAAGTGGTGATGACAATAGTAAATCAGCCATAATTATTTCTTTATTTAGTTGTTTTTTATTTTATAAATATATGTTTAAAAAAATTATCTAGCGTATCCACCAAAAGAAGCTAATAAATTAGTTAAACGATTATTGGGACTTTTTAAATATTGTAACCTATCATCTAATAATTTTTTTATAACATTTTCAATTCTATCGTTTAATTCAGAGTTTTCTCTTGCTATATAGGCTGCGATCAAAGCTAACATTTTATCTATGTTTTTATCTCCGCTAATATTTATTGCCACTAATTCGTCAGCTGTTCTTTTCATTACTGCTTTTGTAACTAATGCTGCTGCACTACTTCCGCCTCCTTTACTAATTTTTTTATATTCTTCTGCACTAATGTTTTCCATAACATCTCTAATAAGAGCATTTGTTTTTTTATTAAAGCCTAATAAAAAATTTATAGAAAATATTAATCTACTCATATTAGCATTTGTAAAAAAACCTTCGTTTATCTGTTCAGGTAATTGTTGAGGCGCTGGTTGCTGATTTGGTAGCAAATTTGGTAAATTACTTTTAATATCAGCAAAAGCAGTATTGTTTTTAATTAAAGATGTAATTTTACTATCCAAGCCTTTAAACTCATTTGGAAAACTGTATTTACCACCTAAAAGAACATAAAAATATGTATACATTGCTTTTTTGATAGCATTATCTACTTTTTTATTTCCAGTAAAAGAGCTTTTAGTTCCAAAGAAAGTAGAAGTAGGTTTAAAATAAAAATAAGTTATAAAATCTATATAAAACTTATAAACTTCTCTTTTAAGTTTAGGTAAATCACTATTTTTACCTAATGAATATAAAGCAATTGTTATAAATAAAGCTTGGTTATCTCCATATTTTTCTTTTATATATTCAACAAAATCATCATAATTAGATAAATTGTTAATAAAAGTTTCATTTGTTTGTCTAATAAGTTCTTGTTTTTGATTTTTTGGTAACAAAAGAAATTTTTTAATTATCTCTTCTGGTTCTGCAACATCAGGAGAATCTTTATCATTATTCGATTGATTCAATTGATTTGCTTTATTATTTTTTGGGTTATATACTAAATTAGTAGGATTAATTCGAGCTTCACACAAAGAAAGAAGGTTTCCGACAACGTATTGTCGGAAAACTTCTTCTTTAACTATATCCTTAATTGATTTATTATCAGTTATTAAATTAAACATTGTCAAAGCTTGCACTATTATTTGTTAATGTGAAACCAATATTGATTTGTTCTAAGGCCAATGTTGGTTGAATTAAAATCTTACCATTAAGCTCATTTGTTTCAAATGCTCTTGGGTTGTTATCTAATTCAATTCTGAAGTTAATGATACCTCTTTCGTTTCTGATATTAGATAATATCGGATTTACAAGGCTTTCAAACTGTCTACGAACTGTTTCATCATTTTGCTCGAATAACAAATTAACTGAAACGTCAGCCAACAACTGTCTGATATAGATCATCAATCTTCTAACATTGATTCTATCTAAAACTGTTTCTTCTATCTGAAGTGTTTTATTACCCCAAGTAGTAACAATTCCAGCATCTCTCCACATACTATTGATACGTCCTGTGTACAAGTCATCTCTTTCGTCCTGTGTTGGATTTTTAACAACATCTACGAAGATACTACCACCACGTCTTTTACCGCTAGGTGCGAACCAAACTCTTGAAATTCTATCATTCACGGCGTAGATGCGAGGCATATCAACACTTGCAGGAACATAAACGTAAGTATTGTTTTCCAAATCGTTATAGATACAATCATAAGCATATGTAGCGGCAAATGAAGTAGAATATAAACCATCTAATCTATCAGCCAAGAATTTAGCACTGTAAGGAACGCCGTCCACATCCCTAGAAGGAGTATCAGCAATATAGAAAGCATCACAACGAACTTCCTCCAACATTTCAATCATTTCTTCAACCAAATTAGAGTTATCAAAAGTATTGATATTAGGAGTAACAACTAAGTTATATTTAACTGCTTCTGGGTTAGCTATCGCTCTAATACCTTTTAGGTAAGCATAGTAATCAGAATTAATAACAGTTGAAACTTCGCCGTCGAAATCTTCTAAAACATAAGTATCAAAAGCGCTAGAAGCCAATCCTAAAATACCGTTAGTTCCATTTACCACATATTGATCTCCATTACTTCTGTTACCAGTAGTCAATCTGTGAATATCCCATCCATCAAAGCCACCGTAGAAAGCCAAAGTAAACTTCCTAGCATTTAACTTAGCATATTGAGTACCTTCCAAATCAGCATCATTTCTGAATTCAGCGTTACCAACTTGGAAAGACAATGAACCTACACCGTCAACAGAAGCAGTTGTAGCATCAACGTCAAGGTGGAAACCATCCGTTGTACCTGTAAATGAAAGTACACCTGAACTTGGTTGACCGTGCCAATCAAATAAATCTTGATCGTAACCATCATTACTATTTAAACCCAAGAATTCATAACGTACTTTATCGGTAGTTTCATAATTGGTTTTGTATTGAATAGTAGGTGCAACCGCGCAATCACCGTAATCTACAACAGGGTATCCTTCGTAACCAGCAGGGAAAGCATCATAAACACAAGTTGCAGCTACATCTACACTTATATACATTGATTGTTGTGGATAAATATCGTTAAGAGCTTTACCACCAATCAATCTTGCAATATAATTATTGCTCTGAACATCCAAAGAACAGTTAGCAAATTGCTCCAATATTACAGGGTTCTTATCTGTATCGTTATAACTTCTTACCAATACATCAAACAATCTTCTATCAGGACGAATGTTTGTGATACTAATTTTAATATATCTATTAGAAGAATCACCATCGCCTAATGTTAAGAACTTAAACAATCTAACAACTTTATTACCACGTAATTCAGATACAATATATGGGGTTTCTGCACCACGATATTCTTGCTTGTAATTCCATAAAGTAGTGTTATGGCAAATTGTAGGCTTGATGCAGTGGATTTTATTCAAAGCCACCATGTTATCAAACATTTTCTGATACAATTCAGAAATGAACAATGGAGAATCACTCTCACAGCAATTTGCTCTTACACCAAAAACTTTATTGATATAATTTTTCTTTCTTGTATCCAATGATACAATATAAGAAAATTCAGCACCGCTAGTATCAGTTCCAGTTAATCTGAAATCATCATATGGCTTAATCATTTGGCCAGCAACTAATGGCTCAATTAAAATATTAGTGTTCTTAACTCTAAACTCTAACTCTTCATTTCCATTATATGAACCAACACTTCTTAAACCACAAACAATCTGATTTTCGAATTCAGCAAGAGCAATTGCAGTTAATTCAGTTGCGCTACCACTTAATTGAATGGTAACAATACCAGAAGGAATCTGAATTTCAGTGGTGCTGCTTCCTGATTGGAATACAGGAGTATTAATTACAGTTGTACCAGTAACAATGGTATAACCAGTACCGTTAATTCCATTGCAATCGTATTCTACTAAATTAGAACCTAATTCGCAAATTTTGTATAGAGTACCGTTTAAAATGTCGCCGTTAGGTAAAGTAATTGTACCATTTTGAATGGTGATGCTTTCATCGGCATTATGTGTTATTGTACCACCTTTAATCACTATCAAACCAGCGCTAACAGGTTGTACTTCACTTGAATTTTGATCGACAATTACAATTGGAGTAGTAACTGTGATATTCAAAGTAGAGCCAATTGTTTGTGTTCCAACACCAAACTGAACAGAGCAAGTTTCAGTGATTGAACTTTGATAAACATATCCACCTTGGGTTGTTACACCAGTAAGACAAATATATTGATCATCTCTACCAGTAACAACAGCATCAAATCTGCTGCTATAAAAATTACCGTCACAGTTAGATACAAAACCATCTAAACTAGTGTAAGATAAAGTAGTACCAGTAGATACGTTATAACCACCTAATGTATCAGCAGTTAAAAACCCTGCATCGAACATATCTTGTAAGGTGGAATTGCTAAAACTACCTGATGTTAATACACCATTAGCATATTGGATTTCGCCTGTGAAATTGCTAACAGCTCCTTCAGTAATAGTATTGGTATCAACACTACCACCAACGGTAATGCCCCAAAGATCACCTGCATCGTATCCAGATAACCCCAATACCCTACAAACATACATTTCATTTGATTCTTGTAGGAATTGTTTTGCCGTATATGCCCCTTGGAATTTTAATTGATTCGTATTTTTGTATTTACAAGGATTCAATGAACCGAATTTAGCAGAAAATTCGTTATAGTTAGAAACCCTTGTTATATCAAAAGCCGAACCGTATTCAAATTCACCCATAATCATCAATTTGGTTAAAGCAAATTGACGTTGTGTTGTAAAACTTAAATCACGCTCGGTAAAATTAACAGAAGGTGAAACTCTTATTCTATTATTTGCCATTATTATTTTGATTTTTATATAAATATGTCTTATATTTGTGAATTAATCATAAACTTTCGCCACATAGTCTTATTTGAACTGTTTTCGTAATTGATTTATTATAAACTAATTTTAAAATGTCACCTATATTAATATTAAAAGGTATAGTTACAGGAACATTATTCACAAAATAACTTACATTATTTCCAGTATTCGATTGATTATCATATGTTACATTGAAGTCAAAAGTCATTTTATATTCGATAGTTTTATTTGATTTTTTATTCAAATTAAAAACCAAACATTTACTACAAGAATCAAATCCCCCAACCGTTTCTATCCTACAAGGAGAATCATTTTTAGGCTCATCTCCTTTTATATCCATCTTAATTGAATTGAACGATCGTTTTATAACATAATCGTTTTCACCTATTATGAATGCCTGCATATCTATCACATACATACTTCTATAATATCTTCTTTCTTCTATCTCTCTTTTATGGCTTTCCGATATATCATTTAGTTTAATTTCCATATTATGTCCAAAGACATTAATAGTGGGTGTGGTATTTCTCTTAAATAAATTTAAAATCAATTCGTTAAACTTATTTATTTCCCGTAGACTATTGGAGAATAAATTAATTTTATATTGTAAATCGACATAAGTGGGTTCAGAAACCTCAACGTATTCATATATTGTTTGCCCATTAATTACTTTGGGGATACGATATAATGGGAATGTAATATTTACTGGTAATACACCATTTATAGTATTAAGGTAAGTACCCTTTTTTGCAGGGCTTTCCTTTGTTATAGTTATAATTGGTAATGGATGTTGACTTTCGCCGTCCAAATTACCCCAAGTCTGGATTAATTCAGATAATCTTTGATTAGTGAATAAATAAACAGGTACTTTTTTACCATCTAATTCGAAATTAAAATTATCTACCCAAGTTTTAAATGAATTATCCAAATCAGTTATGTCTATTTTTTTAGGGACAAACAATTGATCTTTTACAACCTCTTGGGTTATAATTTCTGTAACAAGTTCATTATTTTCAACTAATTGTTGCTTAGGCACATTAGGCAAGTCAACCGCCTTATCTGCATAATTACTAGGCTTCTTTATTATTATTGACTTAGGTGGTTGCATTTAAAAGAATATTTGGTTTGTTATTACATTGAATTTAATTTTGTTTTCGTAAGTCTTAACTGTTTGTTTGTTTACGACTTTAAAATCAATGATGTATGTTTGTGGTATCATCCAACTAGTATCCAGCAGAAACCAATTTTCACAGACACCTCTATTCACAGGCATCCAATCTATAATAGTTACTTCATCATAATTACCTTCTTTTAAATACACTTTATAGAATACATTATCTACTGAAATTGATTTTGTGGGGTTGGACGGCGATTTTATATCTACGAAAATTTTACGGACATCCCCTTGCTTAATAATCTCATCTCTCTGTATCCCCCTAAAAGAAAAATGGAAATTAGTTACAGGTACAGGTGTATTATAACCGAATCCATAATAATCACTAGCAGGTAATATATTGAATTTAAAGGATTGATTTGGTAGACTTTTTCCATTTATAGAAATTGCCGTCCAAACATCCTTCCAAGCATAACATTTATCTATATTTGCAGAATCAATTTCGAACTCAACGTAGTAAATACCTAAATCCTGACAAGTACCTGTTAAAGTGAATTGCAAAGCATTAGTTTCATCGTATATATTAACTATTGGGTTTTCATCTAATTTTACAGGTTCGCCGTCCACCGTCGCATACAAATATAACCTATTCAACTTATCTAAATAAAACTTAGCCCTATCATCATAGATAGCATTAACATATTCAGTTTCTAAATAAGGCTCATAAAAAGTATTCGTTTCTTTACCAAAGAAAACAACATGATTCTCTGTATCATTTAATTCCCTCTCCAAATCATAATGGAAAGCTAAACCAAAACCATAGTTAGGAACATCATTCAAAATTAAATCATTCACTATATCTGTAACATCCATCCTCAAATCTAAACTGTTACAATTAACCTCCTGACATAACAAATAAGTAGGTGTACTGTATAATGAATCAAACACGCCTTCTTCTGACCAAGTAGTACCTGATTGAGCGTAAAACCAGTTGGACGGCGATTTATCTACCGTGCAATTTAATTCAGCAAAAGAAGTACACCCCTGCGCACAAGAATTACTAACCCCACAACCTTCATCCCAAGGTTGATCCAATCTAAACAAACAGATGTTATAGCTATTAGGCATACAAGCATTAGCCTTCTGGGTAAAACCACTGTGCTTAAAATTCAAATAATGTTTAACAGTAGTTAAATCACCTAATTCACAATTCAAAAATTGATTTTTCAATTCAATCACATCGAACTGAAACAAATACCTTGAAAAATTAGGATTACTTACTCCACCACCGTAAAATAAATCAACGATAGGTAAATTGCCATAATTAAATTCTGATTTATATGTTATAGTGTTATCCTTGGAAAAGTAGGTCCTTTTATACATTGGAAAATATTTTTTTAAATAAATATAAAAAATCTAAACTCTTTGGAAAAAATACCGTACATTTGCAGCACTGTTTAACTTCTAACAAGAATAACAAAATATGATTTCATTCTTTAAAAAAGTAGATCGCACTGCGATACCTGACAATTCTGTAAATTTAGACGATGTTTTTAACGAAATTAAAAACCCTGAATTCAAAAAACTAATCGAATTAGCTAGAAAAAGCGGCAAAAGTACGCCAACCAATTTCAACAGTGGAACTTATTATTTAGACTATGATGAATATCATAAAATACTCAAATACGATTATATCGTAAAAGAGTTAAATGATATTATCGACAACACCTTATTAGATGTAGTATATTACTCTGAAAGATTATCTGCTCAAGACATTAAAAAATCCCTAACCAACTTAGGGGTTAAGTATTCCGATTGCGTAAAAATCGAGGACTTCTATTCATTCTTTGAATACAAGAATTATAATGTAGCTTTCATTTGCTTAGTCTGGGGCGGATTTGATACTATTAAACAAGAGAAGACAGGCCAAAAAGGTGAATTTAAAGTCACCATCAGAAACATGTATAACTTTATTAAATCAGCAAAAACTCCAGTAGTTACTTGGAACGCTGACTTTGATAATAAAAGGTCACTTAAAAATATCAAAAGCCTTTCTGGATACATCTATATGGATGTAGATGATTTCAGTGTTATCAGCCAAGCAGAGGTTCGTAGAATCTTAACAGATAATGCCTTAGACTTCGTAAAAGCTGTTTGGGATTCATTTGGCGGCAACGGTATCGGTTTCTTGGTTAAAGTAGATAACCTGACCGTAGACAATTTCAAATGGACATGGACATCTGTTGTTAAAAAGTTCGATGGAATCAATATCAAAATTGATAAGGCCACAAAAGATATTACCAGAATCAATGTTTTATCGTACGATGAAAATATATTCATCAGGGAAAACTGTAATAGTATTTTAGCAATAGAAGAAAAGCCACAAGATCAACTTTCAATAAAAGTATCCCCGCTAACAGACGAGTTTAAAAATGATGTTTTAGAGCAAAGTGTATCTAACCTATACTTTGATGAATCTTTTTTTAATACTTATGAAGATAGATTAGCTTATAGATTTTACCAAGTGTTATTCTCAAAAACAAATCATATTGGGATAACATTAGATGAAACCTTTGCTTTCCTATTAAAGTATGAGAAAGACTATCCGAACATTCTTAACAATAAGAAATATAGCCGAAACGAAATTTACAGTATTGGTAAGAACCAATATGATAGTTACGCCGATCAATTTGGTACAGTTACAGTAGAAACAAATCATCACCTTTCAAAGGATTATATTTTAGTAAACATTTACAAAGAATATTCTGGTGATGTTAAATTGAAGCTACACGACATATTAGAAAAAGCTATCTTAAAAGAAAGCAATGATATGCAAGCCGCTTTGGTTTATCTTATCTTAAACGCTAAGAGAACAGGTATCCTTATGAAGGATCTTAGTTCTTTTATTGAGAAAAAGTATGGTTACAATCCAGAGAATACTATTAAGATTAAGAAAATCTACACTAATTCAAAATATCCTTTTGGTATCGTAGCTAAATTGAAGCCAACTGTTATCCAAGAAAGAAGACAGAAGTTCATAGAGAAAGCAGAAGCAGAGAATAAAAAAGTAATCATATCTGAAAGCCTGAATTTTGCTGAACAAACAAAAATCGTAACAGAACTATTCAATAAGATTTTTGGTCAAACCAGACTTACAGATAAGAACATCATATTCTTGGTAAAAACATATTTCAAGGAATGTAATTCCTTTGGGATTTCCCTTATAACTGCAAGAGAGTACTTAAATAGTAATGCTAACTTTCATTCTATTGAACGGTACTCTAACCACTATGGAAATGATATATACGAAATGTATAAGGTGTTCTTTGGGTTGAGAATTATTACTTTAGTTGAAGATAAAAAAAAAATTAATAATTTAAGTCAACTTAAAAACGATCAAAAACTAAGCGATATAAACCTATCGTTGGATGACAATACAATTTTGTGGGCTGATACAGGTATGGGTAAGACTACTTGGGCCTGCACCGAAGTAGAAGGTAAAAAAATCATATTGGTTCCAACGATAGGTGCTCTTAAAAATATAGAACACAAATATAAAGCAGCTTCATTCTATGAAACGAACAAAAATGTTTCAGAGAAAGATCAATTAATTGTATGCACATACTCTTCAGCTCCAACCCTATTCAAAACAATTAAGAGCTGGAAAGGTGGCTTGAAAGAGTATATTTTGATTGTCGACGAACAACATAATTTTGCAGTTTCATCTTCTAAAAATTATAGGAATAAAGAATTAAATTATGTTTTAGATAACATTGATTCTTTTAAGAAGCGCATTTTTATGACAGGAACTTATTTTCCAGTTGAACACCCATCATTAAAAGAATTTAAAATTCATAGGGTTAAATGGGAAGATAAGAAAGTTAAGAATGCTACTGTGGTATTTTATGAAAATAAAATCAAAGCAATCGAAAGCCGTTTAGTCAGAGGTAAGAAAAATATCATTTATCTCCAAGACAAACGTATGGATAAAGAGTTAGGTAAGTTAATAACCCACCTTAAAAGTAATAATTGGGATAAAATCCATTTATTGAATTCCAACCAAAAGAAGGAGAACCATTTTAAGGATTTATTGACAACTGAATACCTACAAGAAGATGCTGAAATAATTATCACAACTTCAATCACAATTGAAGCTATCAACATTTTAAATAAAGACGTTGAAACAATTCACTTCATGACATTTGAAAACCCTAGGCTGATGGAGCAGATGGTTAATAGAATGCGTGAAAAATTACCCAGCAACATTTTTATTTATAAGAAAATTAAAACAGATAAATTACAAATAGAAGAATCATTTAATGCTATTGCCAAACAAAAAGCAATAATATCTAATGCCGAATCTTTATTGAATTATTTGTCTAACCCAAAACAAAAGAAGATTAATAGCTACGATGAAGTTGCCGCTCAAAAGTTGTTTGCTAATCAAATTTTCGAGAACTCTTCTATTTTTAAGGTTAATGAAAATCTTAATGTTTGGGAAATAGATTATTTGTCTATTGCAAATAAAGTTTTCAATGAGGAAACAAAGCACTCTAAAAATAATTTTGATTACTTCAAAAGTATTTTAAATGAATACGGTTGGGAATTCAATCCTGAACAGGTAGATCTTTTAAAGATGACCGCAAAAGATAAGAAGGTTATTAAAGAAGAAAAAGAAAAAAGATCAGCAGAAATGTTGGAATATTCCTTGGATGTGCTTAACTTTGTGTCTCAATCGGATATTGATTCATTGAAGAAAGAAGTAGATAATAAAAACACATTTGATAATAAGAAGTATCCTGATATTGAATGGAATATTAGAATTAAGGTTCTTAAATTATCTAAATATATGTCTTTTAATGAATCTTGTAAGCTGGTTAATATCTTAATTTCTGAATACGATAATTCTGATATTAAGTTTAACAAAGCGATGAGGGAAGTAGCTGTTAAAATAGCTCGAGAAAGTGGAGTGTTCAATAATAATTTAGATTTTAATACTCCTTTTAGTAAAGCTATATTGAGGGATTATTTTAATATCAAGAAAAAGAATATTGTTCTTTCTAATCAAGATGTTATTTCCTTATTCAATAAGCGTAAGAATCTTTTGGATGTGGTGGACGGCGAAATGGATGCCTTCAAAATTCTAAGAAAGTATTTTGAAATCAAATCTATTCTGCATAAAGGTGAAATAAAATTCAAGCTGGGTGGATTGAATGTTTCAAATGATGTATCTAAATTCACAGCCGAATTTTATGAATGGATTAAAGAAATACATTCCGAGCAGAAGATTTTAACTTCAATTGAAATAGCAAATCAAATCAATCTTATTCGATCTAAATTGCCATTTCTTTCTAAGTTTAAATTGTCGAACAAGCAAGCATTAGCTCTATTGGAGGATTACGTTACAATTAAAAAGACAACAAAAAAATCCGAAGGTAAAATAGTGACATCGTATAAGGTTATTGATTTGGAACCAAAGATGACAAAAGGCATTGAGGTTAAAATAAATCAAAAAATTATAATCAATAATTTAAACGAAATTCAAGAAATAGAAGAGTTCACTCAAAAAATAACAGCTAATCAATAGAATTAAAAAGTAATAGTTACAAATAAATTTTAACATTTTTTAAAAAAGTATTATGGATTTCAAACCTAGTATATACCAAGAACAAATTTTTGAAACTTGGCAAAACACAGACAAGAATATTTTGGTTGAAGCTGTTGCGGGTAGTGGTAAAACAACTACCATCATTGAATTGATGAAGCGAACAGATGCAAGCAAAATTGGAATGTATGTGGCGTTCAACAAACACATTGTTGAGGAAATTAAAGCCAAGAATCCGCCGTCCAACTTCACAATAGGAACCTTACATAGCAGAGGTTATCAATCTATTGCAATGAATCATAGAGGTTCATTGAAATTAGATGATTGGAAAACATTCAAATTGCTTAAACCATTAACAGCTAATTGGAAGAACGTACCGAAGAAAAAGATTAATGCTAAAATATACAACTTAACAGAGTTCTACAACTATTATAGGTTAACACATCAAAAAGACTTGTCTAATTTTGATCAGATGATTAAAAAATATGACCTGTCTTTGGATGCAACAGATATTCCTAAAATACAGGAGATGCTTAGTCACATCGACCTGTATAATTCAAGGCATAATTTCCATAAAGAATTTATGATTGATTTTGTGGATATGATGTATCTACCAGTTCATTTGAATTTGTTTATCAAAACGGTAGATGTTCTGATGGTAGATGAAGCACAGGATCTTTCCGCCGTCCAACACGAATTCATCAATAAAATGATGAAAAAAGACAGTAGAATAATCGTTGTAGGTGATCCACATCAGGCTATATATGGTTTTTCTGGTAGCGATGTAGATAGCTGGGATAAATTTAAAAGCTTGGAAAATAGCGTCCAATTACCTCTATCTTATTGTTACAGGTGCGGCAAGAAAATCGTGGAACTATCTAATAAAATATACGACATCATGGAATCCCCAGATTGGATGCACGATGGAGAAGTAGTTGAAGAAGGTAATTTGTTGTATGTTAAAACAGGTGATTTCATCCTGTGTAGAAATACTAAACCCCTAGTAGAATTATATTTCAATTTGTTAACCTTAGAAAAACCTTGTTACATTAAAGGGAGTGATATAGGTAAGGGATTAGTTAAAGTGCTGGATGAATATAAGAATCTTTCAAGTAAAGATACTGTAACAGCAATGCACAAAGAACTAAATTCAATCTATAAATTGCTAATATCTAATGGCATACAACAACCACAAAAACATCAAAAGTATCTCAACTACGCTGAAAAGATTGAAATTATAACATTGTTTTCAGAGAAGTATGAAAAAACTATTGAAGTGATTAAAGCAATAGAAAACATATTTAAAGAAGATGGTGAAGGTATTATTCTATCGACTATACACAAAGCAAAAGGATTAGAAAGCGATATTGTATATCTTTACTTACCTCACCTGCTTCCTTCTAAATACGCCAAAATGCCTTGGGAATTGCAACAAGAAGATAACCTTTATTATGTAGCAGTGACCAGAGCAAAAAAGAAGCTGATAATAGTTAAAGAAGTATTTACATTATAACAAAAAAACGCAAGCAAAATCTGCTTGCGTTTTTTTTATGATTTTATTTAGTTATTATAAAACCACTAACATCACATACAGTTTTAACATCTTCTTCTGTAAATTCATGTTTGTTAATCTGATTTGAACAATAAAAAGAATTAGCAGATTTCGGAGCACCTTCAAGAGAAGTTAAATTACAACCACTGCAATCTATAATTCCAACTTTTTCAGGTGATTTTTTTAAAGAGGTTATGTTCGAGTTATTTTTTAAAATAAATAATCTAACATATTCAGTTGGAGCTCCATCAAGTGAGTTTAAATCACAACGATTACAAAAATAATCTTTAGCTCTCTTTGGCCCCCATTTTAGAGAAGATAATTGCCGATTATATGAACATTTAAACTCACCGCCCACTTCACTTGGGCAATTTTTTAATGAAAGTAATTTATTGTGACTGACATCAAAATTACCTTTAACCTCACCAAATTTTATTGGTATTTCTATTAATCCTTTGTCAGATAAATCAACGTCGCCATTAACATCCACAGTACCATCTTCATTAATAGTATAATTTTTAATTTTAAAATATTCTAATATTCTTTCAGGTGGCACGTCTTTCGAATTAGAAGACTTAAATTGCTTGCCAGCATCAGCATATAATTTTTCATCTAATCTAAATACCCCTGTTTTTTCTTCTTGGGCTTTGTCAAGGACATTAACTAATGTTTTAACATATTCGGGATTATCTTTACCGTATTTAACCTTATTGTGTTCGATACCATACAATACTTCATCCTTATTATCTAGTTCCAAGTAAGGCTTAATTAAAATCCTTCCTATGGGATTTTTAATATTCTTATCTGTTGGATTGACAAGAAATGAAACCAATGTCCCTAATTTAATATCAATAGGTACAAAATGTTTATTAACTCCACCTCTTAAGTTCATACAAGAAAAATCCCATTTTCTATCAGTTGTCATCCCACCCAAATCATAAGGGGACTTGCTAATAACCATGATGTAATCTTCAGCGACGGCGCTTTCAGATTTTGCACTGTCATAATCATTCAGCTTATCAACAGATTTCAAAAGCTCGTAGTTTCTCTGGAGCTTTGAAGCCGTTGGATCATTCTTTCCCAATATACTTAACACCTTTACAATCTTAACATTGTTTTTATCCCCCATCTTTCTTACCAAGCCACCCTTATAATCCACAATCTCATAGTTATTTGCTTTAAGATACCTGTGGAGTTTATCCTCCAATGGAGATGCGGATATTTCAAAGAACAATCTGTCACCATTTCTATTGGTGCTATCCGCTTGGGATTTTAGTTTATCCCAGATGCCCCCAATACGCTTCATTGCTAAATCTCGACCTACTTGCATAAGCTCTCTAAACTCCGATGGTTTAAGTGCCTCGAAAAGATAATTATCAACGATTATTTTCATATATTAAATTTTAAATCGCCCAAATACCATTTGGAACGAATTTTAGTGTTGTATTAAGATTTGTTGCTTCATTTGCTCTTCTTTCAAGCATTTTATCTGAACGTAATTCCAATAACCACTCTTGTAGTTCTAAAATTAACGCGCCTTTTTCTTCCTTGGCTTCTGCTAATAAGGTTTCATTATCCATGCTCACCTCTGCATTTGGAACCTTCAATGCGCCGCTGAATTTACCTCTTACTCTACCTAATGTTTCCTTCGATAAAGCTGTTAGGTATTTTCTCACCCATATTTTAGACATGTCGTTTAAATCACAGAAATCCAGTTTATTTAAAGGGACTTCGCTTGGGTATTTTATTATGTCATCACATTCTTGAATACATTTGTTTTTAGCTTCAGCGTCCATATCTGTTGTATCGTAATAAAAATACCAAACCTTACATTTATAATTCTGTCTTCTAGCTCCGATTGTATTACCATTATTAGGTATTGAATATAAATGTAATAATTTGGTACCGTTTGGACCTGCTGTGATTGAATATGTCAAATCTGATTGTCTAAGCCTATTTTTTAACCCAGTATCCATAGCTCTTAACATAACATCAAAAGCAGGTGCAATGTAATAAGCGCTATTAAAAAATGCGCCATTACCCCATCCAGTGTAATAAAAGCTGTCACCAAAGCCACCAATAGCTCCGAATGAGTTTTGATATGCTAATGATTGTGCCAAGGCTTGATCTATATCTGATGGTGTTTCCCACAAAACTCTATTAACTAATCTACCTGCTGGTATTTCGTAAGTTTGGATACCTTCGATAACATCAATGTAATCTTTCTTCAATTCGTAATTGCCTCTACTTTGTAAACCAACTTGTTTGGAATATGCTATACTGAAGTCATATTCATAGTCTAGGCTTCTTGTAGTTAGCCCTAAACAGATGTCTGTTAAATTAGCAGGCTTACCTACTAGATTAGACCAACGTTCGCTTATGAGGTGTTTTTGAAGGTGTAGGACCAATTCTTCAACAGATAATTTAAGAAGAGTGCAAAATGCTTCTTCTGTTATCTCTATTTTTCTTATCCCACCTCCTAATAAATGTTTAACATCTTCTATCAAACAAAGTTTTTCGGTATTTTCTATGCAATCTGCCATTTTTTTATCTATTTATATAAAGATAAATATAACTTAATATGCAAACATACTATAAATTAAATGATTTTTTAGAAGGGATGCGGAAGGATGTGGACGGCGAATTCTATTATGAAATAAAAAACGACGGAATTTATAAAATTGAATTCTCCCATGCAGGTAAAAAAGGAGGTAGCGTCTTTGAATATAAATTCTATCCAGAATTAAATAACAAATTTAAAGAAGTAGAAGCCTTAGAAATTTACGATATTGATAAAGGGACGGAATTATTTATGGATTGGTTTTCAGAAAATAACCAAAATATAGAAATTATGACCAAAGAAGAGGTGAAAAACTTTTTGGATAAGAATGTTATCGAGGAATCAAATTCTTGCTGGAAGAATCCAAAACAATTAGCAAAAGCAATTAAAAACGGCTTGGAAGTACCTAATTGTATCCCTGATGAAAAGTACGCCCTGAAAGAATCGAATTACTTTATCGGTAATAAGAAAAGAGAATTGAATAAAAAATATGAGAAGATAATGGATTGGTTGGAAGAAGTGGTCGAAAGTGGGGATAAAGATTACGCTGAAAAGATAATGAAGATAATTGAAAAGTGGAAGAAAAGCTATGAAGACAAAATAAGAAATGCTAAAAGCTATTTGAGAGAAAATAAAGATATTAAAATCCTTGACTTAAAAGAATATATAACAAAAAATGAAACTGCTAAAAACAAGATTAGCAGTTTCATTAAAAATTACGGCAATTAATTTTGCATGAAAATTTGCTTATTTTCTTGCTTTTGTTTTGATCGCTCGAATACTTCTTCTTCATGTGAATTTTCGAACAAGCAGTAGTAAACGGATACATCTTCTGTTCTGCCTATCCTCCAACTTCTTGCTTCTGCTTGTTCGTGTTCACCGCTATTCCAATCTGGGCTATTGATAATGGCTATATCACCCTTCGTTAAATTGTGACCTGTTCCTAAAGTTTTAATATTACCGATGATAACTTTAACATCATCATCTTTTTGGAATCTATCAATCAACTCCTGTTTCTTTTGTTGGGTCATTGTCGCATTAATCCCCACAGCTATTTTACCGAAATGCTTTAGGAACCCCTCATATTCTTCCTTGAAATGGGTGAAGATAATCACCTTTAACCCTTCGTCTATTTTATTGTCTACAAAATTCGTGGTATGAGGAATCTTGATTTTTGATAAAAATTCCCTCATTTTTATTGATTGACTTACGACCATTAAATCCTCCACGTTCACATTTTTAATATTCTTCTCAAGCATATATTCTTTCCATAATTCCCGATATTTTAATTTTTCGTTTGGGGATAATTCAAAATATAAAGGGAAAACATATTTTGTTGGGAAAAAGTCCAAAACTTCTGTTTTTTTACGAATTATTTGTGCATGTTTAATTCTTTGATATAGTTCTTCACTGTTAGTGTTTTCTACCTTTTTATCACCTATTTTTCTACCTAACACTATCACCTTTTTTCTATTATCTTCAAAGCCGCTTCTTAGGAGCGCATCACAATCAGATGAAGTTAAATCTGAAACAGACTTGTTTTGATTATTGACGTTAATACTCCATGTTTTACTTCGACCATTTCTAGCACCCTTTTGTTGAATTATATTCAGGATTGTTTTAACCCTTGAATGACCTTTAACATTAGACGATAGCAGTTCTAAAATTTCTGCTTTCAAGGCTTTGGTTTTAGCGCTATCCATTACTTGTTCATAGGCATTACAGTAGGTGAAGGCATATTCTTTATATTTCTCTAAAACATCTTGGAACCAGCCTTCTACTACAATTACATCTGAAATGTTTTTATTTATTGTCCTACAAATATTATAGAAATCAATATTTCTTTCTATTGGTGTTCCAGATAAACCGATGATTTTTTGAACAGACCTTTGGGATGCCAACATTTTTATACAACTAGATTGTATGCTAGTTGGGTTTTTAGCTCTGTGTATTTCATCTAATATAATACAGTCAAAGTTCTGTAAAAGAAGATCATTAGTTGCTTTATCTGTATTCTTTGATTTTTTTACAGATATGAAATTTTTTAGGATTTCGTAGTTTATTATTGTGAAGGTGGACGGCGAATTATCCCATACTGATCCTGAAATTATTTTCGCTGTTTCATTGTAGGTTTCTATTTCCCTACGCCAATTTAACTTCAAACTGGCCAATGTAATAACCAGTATGTTTTTATAGCCATTATCCAAGGCTGCAACAATAGATTGACAAGTTTTACCTAAACCCATATCATCCCAATTAAAAGCTGGGTTACGTAACTTCATAAATTTAATCCCTTCAATCTGGTGAGGAAATAATTTACGATTAGCCTTGTTGTTATTGTCCCATTTTTCAGCGTCGAATGTTACTTGATTAATTTGTTTTTTGAAGGGATTTTCGCAATCATCTTTATAAACAAAGAAACTTCTATTCTTATATGCAAAATGATAAATCTCGGATGTTTCACCGTATAGGTAATTAATTTTAATTTCAGTAAACTCACTGTTTGTGCCGAATTGCTTGTTTAAATATTCCACATTTCGCCGTCCAACATTCAAACTAAGATTACCAAAATCATAACCAGAATACCTGAAATTCATTTTCAAATACTCATTATCAAATGGAGATAACCTTCCACCACTTTCCATCATCTTTTTCAGATGTTTGATGTAAGGATTGAAACCCCCATAATCCCTTAATAATTCTTCCATAACTTTTATTTTAAATTTTAGTGTTTTGATATTTATAAAGGACAAATATAATTCCGTAAAATTATGAAATTTAATGAATCTCAATAACTTTACATTCTTTTCCAATTTCTTTCCCTTTTTTCAGGGATTTCCCAGAGCCTATTGGCTTACTGTCCATTGGCGTTGATTCGGGCGAACTCAACCCTATTTTTAATTTTAAACCTTCTTTTAGAATATTGTTTGCTGCATTAATATCTCGATCATGTTCAGAACCACAACTTAGACATGTCCAAAAACGATCATTTAATTTCAAATCATCATTTTTTGCACCGCAACAGCCGCATTGTTTGCTTGAAGGAAAGAATCGGTTTATTTCAATCACTTCTTTATTATTCCAAATTGCTTTGTATTGAAGTATCGATTTAAACCTATACCAACTAACGTCTTGTATTGATGCAGCTAATTTATGGTTTTTCATCATTCCCTTAACGTTGAGGTTTTCAATTACAATAATTTGGTTTTCATTAAGCAACTGATTTACAACGCTATGCAAATAATATTCTTTTTTATTAGTTATTTTTTCAAAATGTTTTGCCAGCTTTACTCTTGCCTTTTCGCGGCCTTTAGAACCTTTTTTCGTTCTACTTAGCCACCGTTGCAAACGAGCTGTCTTATTCTTATTTTTTTTATTCAGTTTTAAATTATCAAACTTTTGGCCATCAGATGTTATGACAAAATCTTTTATCCCCAGATCAATCCCAATAGCGCTATCCGTTTCAGGGAATGATTTGATAAGTTCGGTGTCAATCAAAACAGAGATAAAATATTTACCCGTTCTTGTTTTGGATAAGGTTAATGATTTAACATTGTTTTGATTCTCGTTTAAGATCCTTTCATCCCTTACAGAGCATTTAAAATGAATATCTTTCAAGACCTTTATCAAAGATATCCTGTTACCTTTAATGCCCATAAAAGCATCATTAGGGAACCTACAAGAGCTTTTAGTATCCCTTTTTGATTTGAATTTGGGTTTATCCGATATCTTTTTGAAAAAGTTATTAAAGGCTTTATCCAAATCAATAGCACTTTGTTGAAGAACCTTTGAATGAACCTCTTTCAAAAAAGGAAAATCAGATTTTAAAGAGGTTAGATACTTACCAGCTTCCGCAAAAGAAATCGATTTTTTTGAGCTTTCATAACTTTCATTTTTGTAATGTAGCAATTTGTTATAAACAAAACGACAAGACCCCAACAGGTTTGCAATATAGTGCTCCTGTTCATTATTTGGGTAAATTCTTATCTTAATTGCTTTTAACATAAAATTAATTTTATTATTAATTAATTGCCATTCTCGTTTTTGTTTAAAAAACAAAAAATCAATGAAATTAACGAGATGATTACTTGTTAAATCTATCGAATGTGTTTTTTGATATATGGTCCACTGTTGCAGTTTTTTTGAATTCTGCTATTGTTTTACAACCTGAATAAGACATAGCTGATTTCAAATAGTCTTGAAAATTTTCAATCCAACCAGCCAAGGTATATTCAACATAATTAATCTTTTCGATACCTTCTGATGATCTGAATTCAGTTTTACCCCAATCCTTTTGGACTGATTTTGTAGACATGCCTCTGAACGTAGAGGTTATCATTCTATATTTAATTAGTGAGCTAACATCTGTATCTAATATAAATTCATAAGATGTATTAGTTAAATCGGATGTAAATTCCAAAGTACCGTCTTCTTTCACCCTAAGAATATCAGTTACCTTACTTTGATCCTCATCATCATACATAACGATGCTTTTTTGGGAGCAAGATTCTAAAGTTTTGTTGAGTATACCCCCTAACATTACATAATCTGCTCCGAGGGCTAGTGCTAATATAACGTCCCTATATGTTCTAAATCCTCCGTCTGCAACGATTTGGGTGTTTATATGGGGTTTAACCATTTTTAAAGCACTCAAAGAGCTTTTGCAATCTGCTATAAGAGTTGCCATACCTTGACCAACAGCAGTATGAACACTCGTAAGACATCCAGATCCAGATCCAACTCCTGCTCTGATATAATCACAACCAGTGCTAGCTAATGCTACAAATGCTTCTTTAGAAGCGATATTCCCTGACATTATGATTACATTTGGGTATTTTGATTTTGCATTACGGATAGCGTTATGTAGTGCAGGCATATTACCGTTTGCAACATCAATACAAATTTTTTTGTGGTTCAAATCAATTGATTTGATCATTTCTTCGAATTCTACTAATCCAACAGAAATGAAATCTTCTTCATTAACTTCTACACCAGCATTTCTGGGAAAACATAAATTAATTCCCGCATTTTTAAAAACTTGTGCGTTGTCTTTTGACAGGACAGTGTCCATAGGGGCATTAAAAATTGGAAAGTATTCCAAATTAACTTCTGAACGACTGTTCAAACCGACTGGTTTTTGAACCAGTACCAAATCATTAAAATCTAATTGCATATTATTGTTATTTTCCACAAAGGTAATGAAAAAAACAATATGGTTAAAATTTTTTTAATTAAAATTCAAACTTTAATTCATTTTTATCAACTGGAGTACAAATTAGTGTTTTAAAGTGTGATTTAAAACCTCCCCAGCTTCTAACGTTTTCATAAGTTTTAATTGAATCGTCTGCTATTTGATACACCAAAGGGAACGGCGCTTTTAACCCATCATCTATCATATATACAATATAGTCACCGTATTTAGGTATAGCATTTTTAAATTTGAGTTCTGGTATTAAAACGTGTATTAATAGATTACCTAATTCTTTTAATCTAAAACTGTTGTCATCGTTGTAGGATTGATTCTTAGGCTCTACTACATCTACCATTGCATATAGTTCAATTGGATCATTTAAGTAAACTTCATTAGATTCATTTTCGTGGTATAAAGAATCTCTGTTATTATTATTAAAATCAACTGTATATAGATACACTTTTTGATTAATATCTGATAAATATTCATAAGCCATTCTGACTTCTAAATCATATTCGTTTTCATCAAAAAATTTATCTATCCTATTGTTTGTAATTTGGTCCATTTATTTTATTCTGGGTCTTTTTTTATTTTTTGAATTTCGATTAATGGTAACTCTTTTGCTAAAATGATAGCTTTCTTTTTCATATTAATAAAGCAATTGTTTAAGTTTAATATTAATCAACTTTAAATTGTCAATCTCCTCCTTTAGATAATCAACTCTATTAGCTAGCAATTTTAATAGACCATCATCATCATATTTAAAGCTCCTTTGTTCATATTCTGTCAAAGGCCCTCCTATAATTAAAGATTCAAAATGTAATAAAGAACTGTTGTTTTCACGTATATCAGAAATACAATCATCTAATTTATTAACGATATACGTGAAACTCAACTGTTCTTGACTTTCGTTATTTTGTGCTATTGTTTCTTTTTCCATGTTTACTTCTAATCTATCAATGTAATTTGTTTCAGAGCTTTGATAAAAGGAATCAGAAAATAAACTGTCTAAGTTTCTTCTAGCTAATTCGGAATCAAATTTATGTTTATTCTTACTCATATAATCAAATATAAGTAAAAATAAAGAAAATTAAAGCAAAAATTCTTTGTAAGTATTTTTCTCTTTATGTCCGTTCACCACTTGGAAATTAGGTGTTTGTGGATAACCTGCCTTAGAAACTTGTTCGTGGATTCTTTTAAACATCTGATAGTAATTCAAAGCTTTATTAGAATCATTAGCTAAAACTTTTTCTAGGCTAGCTGTGAAGAGGCCCATAGGTCTTTTATCTATAAAAGATTTTAGGTCATAAGAAACTTGGAATTCAGTAGAAGAAGAATAAGCTATAATATTACAAGCTAAATCACTTTCTTCAATTAGATTTGTTGGTAATTCCAATTCCTTTTTTAGACCTGCAACTTTAAGAATATCAGAGAAATCCAGTGATCTAACTTGTGCATCATCATTTTCGCCGTCCAAATCAATCGACTTAAAATTATCTCTTGCATGACAGCAATCTGATACCCATACAATATTAACACCTTCTTTAAACTTCTTTAAAAATTCCTTGGTTTCATAATCCCAAACTATTCTATCATATAGGCATAAAGCAGTTCTTCTTTTTTCTTTACCTCCACCTTCATAGTCTTCGTAAGTACCATGACAAGAGATATTAAAAAAGAAAGTGTCACCAGCTTCCAATTCTTCTGAAAGTTTGTTTAAAAAATCGACATATACTTGGTAAGTAGCTTTCTCGGATAAGAAAACATTAGTTTCAAATCCTTTTTCTTTTGCTAAGCTTTCCATAAAAATAATGTCGTTTTCACAACCTCTCAAATCATTACCTGAACCGTAATAATTTGGATCAAATTTGTTAATACCAAAATGCAATGATACTTTTTTCATATTTTGTTTTTTTATATAAATATATTTTTTTGTAATTAATAGAGTAAATTTTCGGCTAATTGAATAATTAAATCTGTAACTTGGTCTACTTTATTGGAATCTTTATCACAGGCGTTATAAATCATATCGCGTTCATTTTTAGCGATATTTTTATAATTAACCGTTGCACTTTTAGGTTTTGCGATTTCGCCGTCCACCTCCCAATACTGATCCATAACAAAATCAGAAACCAATAAAAGCCCATCATTATTATAAACAAAACTTTCCACGAACTTATTTAATAAATTCTTATAAGTACCAGATTTAGAATAATAATTCTCAATGAAATAATCAAGATCATCTCTATCAGATTCAGCTATTTTAACATAACCAAAAATACCTTTCAGTAAATGTGTATCGTACCTATCATCATCTTGGAGCAATATTGGAATTATTTTTCTGTTATAAACTAAAAAATCAGAATCTCCAACCATCATAACAAAAACGTCATTCTTGTTATTAAAATCCAAATCAACTGATGCCTTCTCTCCCTTTTTAGGCTCTTCTTTCAATTGAGCTAAAATCTCATTTACCTTCTCTTTTGAAATAACCCCCTTTCTAACTAAATCACTGTATAGACCCTTAGCTAAAAAGTCTTTTACAGTACTTAGATAATAATCCTTGGTTAATTTATACCCAGCAGGAGAAAAGCCACCAGAATCACTATCAGGATTCCTCTTCAAATATTCTCTCAAAACAATCTTACCGAATCCCCAACCCTTATATTCATTTACAGTAGTAACCAACACTGATCCTAAAAAATCCATAGCAACTGATACCCTCACATCATCTTCATCAAAGATACCAATATTGCCTTTATCAGACATTTTAACTTTAAAGTCAGCATTGTTGACTTTAATATTATTTATCAGCTTTGGATATGCCTTGTATCCAATATTAGGATTTTCTTTATAACTTAATTCTTCAGCGTAGGAAGAGTTATAAAGTTCTGGGGAATGTGACTTACCGCTTTTATTAATATATTTATCACGATATTCCTCCCAAGTCATTAAAGCAGGTTCAACAGATTTGTTTTCAAATTCGTTAGTTGCTTCATTGATTGTTGCTTCACTGATAATAATTTTCATAATTATTTAATTAATTTTAAAAAGTTTTCTGTTTCTAATTGGTTGATTTTCTCACCTAATTCTTTACCTTTGACGTTATATTCTTTAGCAACATCATCTCCACTTAAAGATAGTTGAAATTTTATAAAAGCGTCGGAGAAGCTTTCATTAAATCCTAAAATTTCATTTAAGAAATATCTCAAATCATTATCAGAAATAATCACCTTAGAGATTTTTCTTTTTAAGATTGGGGCATTTTCAGCACTTAAATTCTTCAAGGAAATTAAAGTAGATATATTATAGGCTTCTTTACTTGTGTATTTATAATTGTTTAATTTAGAGCTTACCAATTCAGGACTGTTGTTTAACAATAAGGTAGCTATTATTATTTCAGGGTTTTTATATTCAATAAAATCGTAATTGACTTTCAAATCAGGGAATATTTGAGGGAATAAATCCAAGTCTTTTATCATGTTTAAATAAAACACTGTGGATTTAGCTTTACTTAAGCCCTTTAAAAATTCATCTCTAATTCTTTCAAATGATACTCCTTTTAGAGAGTTGTTGGATTGGACGGCGGATTTAATATCTGGGTTCAAATCAGAATTAGTTATTGCCGCAAATCTTATAGCTCTCAATATTCTAATTCTATCTTCATTGAATCTATCCTCTGCATTGCCCACAGTTCTTATCTGACCGCTTTTTATGTCATCAACGCCTCCAACTAAGTCAATTACTTTATCCTTCGTTATATCGTAATATAGAGCGTTTATAGTTAAATCACGTCTTTTAACGTCTGAATCAATATTCGCAAATTTAATAGATTCTGGTCTTCTACCATCTTTATATTCACCATCTTCTCTGAAGGTAGCTATTTCATATTCTTCACCGTTTATGATAACAGAAATTACGCCAAAAGATTTGCCCTTTGGAATTATGGTATCATAACCTTCTTTTTCCAATATTTCAATTACTCTATCTGGGTTAGCATCAGTAGCTAAATCGTAATCTTTTGGTTCTTTACCGTAAAATAAGTCCCTGACAGCTCCACCCACAATGAATAAATCGTGCCCATTTCTATTAAATTGTTTTGCTAAAACTTTAATGTCACTTGGAACATTCATTTTTAAGTTTTCAGATTCTTCGTTTAGTCTTCTAATTATAGACTCATTTATTAAAATTTTCATATTTTAACCTTTATTGTTTACAATAAATATGTAATTTTGATATATTTATAATAAAATATTATATATAAACTATGAAAATGACCGTTAAAGAATTCAAAGAATTAATGTCAACTGACGATAATGAATTATTAGATGAAGGATTATTAGATTTCTTCAGAAAGAAAAAACCAGCTGAAGCAGAACAAGAACCATCAGGAGAGGAACCATCAAACAATACATCGCAACAAACGATTGCTATGTTAGAAGATTTCAGGGATTTATACGATGATATGAAATCTTTTGCAGCAATTGTAAAAATCAATAGAGATGAAGTATATGATCTATCAGTTATTGAAACTAAATTAGATTTAATTGATGATATTAAAGCTAATAGAGGGATGAGCGAAAGCGAGAAACAAAACAGAATTAAGAAACATGTTGACATGTTGAGAAATAAACTTATCCCTGAATTGTTGCAATCATTAGCTAATAACTACGGAAAATCAGGAACGTTTAAAAAATCATTTGATGATAGAATATTAATGTTGTATGGTATTAAAATACCAGAGGTAAAGATGACTTCCACTAAATACCCATTAAGTTCGTTACCAGAAATAGTTGATTCAATGATTGAATTTGCTTCATCAAAAGGGTATAAAAAGACATATATGAATAAATTAAACTTGTTAAAGAGAAGAGCTATACATCTTAGTTCACTTGAAAAACAAGGCCCTGAAGCGTTAAGCCAAAATGCCGATGTAGTTGAAAATTTAGTTACAATACTAAAAAATACATTAAGAGCATGGAGAAGAAAATTTGATGAAACTATTTACAATGAGTTACCTTACAACGTTAAAAAGTTTGCATTAAACGAAAATAAAAAGAGAAGAGGATAACAAAAAAGGGGACCAAATGGGTCCCCTTTTTTTATTCGTATGTTTTTTCAAATTTCCAATTGCCACAATCCCAAACCCTATCAAAACCCAAATAAATCATCATTTCTTTTTCCGTCATTGAGCTATCCAATTCAGGATATTCTTTAAGGATTTTATGTTTTTGGTACCGCATTCTATTGAATAGCTTTGCACCGTATTTTTTATTATAATAATGGTACACTGGAGGTTGCTGTTCAATTAGTTTGAAACCTAGTTTTGTATATAGGTTATTTTCTCCATCTGGTGTCCATCTTATATCTGCGAATGTTTTTATTTTGGACGGCGAAAAATCTCGCTCAAATTTTCTTAACATTTTTGATGCCAAACCCCGAATATGATAATTGTAGTTTGTGGCATATCTGTTCAAATCATATACACCTGCTTCACTTGTCCTTTTAAAAGTCATAACCCCCACCATTTCGCCGTCCAACACCGCACCATACCGTATAGGAGAAGTATCACCCCCCTGTATATGATATTTCTCTAAAAAATCAAAACTCTCATTGTGAGAAATCTCAATTATTTCACACGACCTAGCGTGCCCCTTCTTACCTAAATTTAAACCACAAGCATTTAATATCTTATTCCTTAATAAATCTGGTTTCTCAAGATACTCATTCTCAAATATATGATACAATTTAATTCCATCTTCCTTGGCTTGATTTGTCTTATCTAAATGATAATATCTATCCTTACCACCATTATTCAAACTGCCATTAACCAAACCCTCACAATGATAAAGCAAACCGTTAGCCTCAAAACCAATGTTGCCATAAACAACATCCACCTCCTTATTATTAGATAATTTTTTCTTGGAAATCTTCTCACCCGTAACCTCCGTTATCACTTCTCCTACCCATTGCTCGAACTTAGAAAAAGTACTTGCACAACTAGGACAACCAGACTTTAATGTCATATGTTCATTCTGCGACTTCTTGAAAACCCCATGTTTAGGACATATAATATCCATCTTCGTTTTACTATTTACATTCTCCGTACATAAAGAATAATCATATTTATCCTTATGTATTTTTCGAGATTTTTCGATAAATTCATTTAAACAAAATCTACTAGCCTCTAATGAACATTCAGGACAACCACTACCTCCAACATGATTATCAAATCTTTGATGAAACCATCCGTGTTTATTGCATTTTATTTTAATTTTACTGCCAATATTAGTATATTCTGTAAAATCATATTCGTATTTATCAGAATGAACAGCTATAACTTTCAATAAAAGTTCCTCATCAGTAAAACGTTGGAGTTCAGCTCCTTCTATTTTAGCACATACAGGGCATTTTTGCCCCTGTAAATGAGCTGAAACTACCTGTGAAAATTCACCATGTGTAGGGCATATTATCGTTATTTTATCAGTGTTAATTTTAAAAGAAGCTTTACTATAATCATAACCCCTATCTTTATGAATAATTTTACATTTCTCTAAAAATGCGGTTAATTTTTCTTCAGGAGTACCACCATACTTACAAACAGGACATTTATACCCCTTTTTATGAACAGCAGGGATAGTTTGAAATTCACCGTGTTTTCTACAAATAATAGTTACAGGTGTTTTGTCATTTATATATTCAACCTTAGAATAATCGAATTCATCACCGTGAATAGTTTTTGCCCTTTCTATAAATTCATTGGTTTTAGATAAATCAACAACAGGGATTTTCTTACACTCCCTGCATTTAGCACCCCTCAAATGAACGCTTGCTATAACCTCAAAATCACCATGTTTTGAACAAGTAATAATAACAGGTTTTTTGGTGTTAATAAAATTAACTTTTTCGTAGGAATATTCATCCCCATGAACCTTTCGCGCCATTTCAATAAATTCTTCTTGCGTAGTTTTTTTCATATTCGTTATTTTACGCAAAGGTAAGAAAATTATATTAATAAAAAAAGGCCCATGAAAAAAATTCCATGGACCTTTTTTATAATTCGTTGATAATCAATATTATCTCAATTCGATTGGATCGAAGGTCTGGATATTATCAACCTTGATGTAGCCATAGTAACGGTTATTCACCATCTTCGTAGCGTAACGAGTAGCAATACCTTTTACCATAGTCAAGCTATCTGGATCTGTGATAGTTGGGGTAAGTTGCAATGGAAGATATGGTGCATAAATGTAACCAGTATCCAACAAAGAAGTACCTTTGTGACCGATAAGAACGTCAAATGCAGAAGCATAAGGATCTACATATACTTTGTAACGGCCATTAACAGTACCTACCTGCTTCATACCAAGATTGTAAGAGTAATCCTCTAAATCATGGCTAGTTGGTAAGAACGCATCCAAATCATCGAAAATTGCACTTACTTCAGAAGATACAACGATAAAGTTAGCACCTCCGCGCAAAGTTGATTTGTGGATTTGAGCAGAAATCTGGTTGATACGAGTGATAAGAGTCTGGTTCCACTCTTTTTGAGTGTACTTTTGAGCACCAGTACCTTTCCATCCGTAGTAGTTCCAACGGAGTTTCCAAGCTGCACCGCGCTTCAATTCGCGCAATACTTGACGGTCAATTTCCATTGCAATCTGTTCAGACAACAATGCTGTCAATTCCGCTTCTGCTTCAATGTTGTGGTATGCTTGAATATCAGTTGCCAATTCTGGAGTCCAACGAGCGCGAAGCTTACGAGATTCAACAGAAACAGTTACTTTCTTAATTTCGAAAGTTACTTCACCGATTTCAGTTTCGTTTTCAAGAGTGTCATAGCGTCTCCAAGCGAATGCCAAGTCAGCAGCAGCGAAGGTAGTACCAGAAGCAGCACCAACGTATCCGTCGTAGCTATCGCATGTAGCGCAATTCAATGGGTGAGTCAAGTCGATTTCAACGTACAATGTACCGTTTTGATCGCAGATGTCAGAAATATCTGTCAAACCTTTACCGTAAGCCTGTGCAGGGAAACGGAAGTTAACTGCATCACCAGTCTTGTAGATAACGTTACCTTGTGGGTCAAGGATGTCAGAACCAGCGTTGATAACACTGAAAGAAGCCAAGAACTCTTCTGTATCAACTTCCAAACCATTACCTTTGTACATACGTGCAGTAAAGTTGTTCAAGTTGGTAGAATTACGTCCCAAGAATCCATCGATTCCGAACTTAGCGTAACGGATAGAACCGTCTTGTGCCAATTTCAAAGTGTTAGTTGCTGTCCAGCAGCTATTTTCATCCAATTCAACAGGAGAACCTGATGCAGTGATGATTGTGAAGTTACCCTTGCTGTGATCGTACAATTCATCGTTGTAGAAACGATCGTACAAAGAACGGCATCCTTCGTAAGTCACATCAGGACAGTTAGAACCTACCAATAAACAAGCAGGCTTTTTGCCGATAGATGGAGCATGTGAAGATGTAGTCTGACCAGCTTGGTTAGTATCTTCGATTCTTTCAGAAATGTTCGGATAGAAGAAGAACAAAGCACCAGTTGGCTGTGTCATTGCTTGTACAGAAACGATGTCGTTAGCCAACAAACGGCTATAAATACGACGAATCATTGGGAAAGCCTGTGCTTCAAAACCACCAGAAGAACCTGAATTAGTTTCTTCGTTAAGTACGTTTTTGAAGTATTTAGCTTGATTCTCATAAAGAAGAGCTACGTTATCACGAACGTGACCTTCCAAATTACGAAGCCAGTTTTGGCCTTCGTTTACCCACTCACCACCGTTTGTTCTTTTACCTCCTACGTGCTGATAACGCTCGATGATTTCTTCACGTAAAAGTTGTTCGCGGTTGGTTTGGATATCTCCTAATTTACCAGATTTTACAAAACTCATTTTATAAATGTTTTTTAATTTTTTTGTGTGTTTTTAGATTTTATAATTTACTAATTTATTAAACTTATCAAAGTCGGGATCATTAAATGTTTTTTCTTCTTTAATAATGTCCTTCTTTGAAGACTCGTTAATGCTATCTTTCAAGTCCTTCAATTCATTCTTTCCAGAAATAGTTTTTTTAGGAAGAGTCTTAGAAAGAGCCTCGAAAAGAATTTTTGATTCATTAATTGTTGTTACAGAATCAAATTGTTCAGCAATTTGAACTTTCTCATCTCTGCTAACAGTTTGTTCAGTAAACAATTTTGTTATATGTAAAAGATTAGTGTTGTGAACAGCCAATTGGTCTAACATATTCTTAGATTCAGTTAAAGCTTGATCGTATTTAGCTTTCTGATTTTTCAATCTAAGATTTTCTGCTACCTTGGTAGAAACTTCCTCCTTCAAGACTTTAATTTTCTCATTATAAGCCTTTTGCATTCTGTTTAATTTCTGTTCGTACTGTTCAACGATGACTTTGTACTCATTAATACGAGCCTCCATTTTGCTTTCTTGTAGAGCTTCTTTGATCCACTCGTCAAGCTTTTCCTCTTCATCTTCCATATCATCATCGTCACCCATTTCAATTTCCATATCGTCGTCCATGTCCATATCTTCATCATCCATGTTCATGTCGTCTTCCATGTCCATATCTTGATCGTCGATGTCCAATTCTAATTCATCATCGTCGTCCAAGCTTTTCAAGTCGAAAACTTCTTCGCCGTCTTCGTCTTCGCTTTTTTCAATTTGAAATTCGATAACTTCATCGTCAGGCAATGAACTTAAAAAATCCATAATCTCTTCTTTAGATTTACCTCTAAGGTCTATAACCTTATCTTCAGTATCATCAGCTGTTTCTTCTGAATCATCTGACATTTCATCATCTCCATCTTCTTCATCTAATTTAGTTAGAAGATCAGATAATTCCTCGTCGCCAAATTCATTATTTACAACTTCTTCTTCATAATCCAAAGGCATATTATCATCAGAATCTTCAATCATATCATTTTTATCCAATGATTCTTTAACAAAAGATTTAACTTCTGTTTGCAACACTGTCTTTAGTGTTTCATTAGTTTGTGATTCTGTAAGAGTTTTTACTTCCGATACTTTTAATAAAAGTTCCTCTATGTTTTTCATACAAGTTTTTTCAATTTATTTAATAAATATGCTTCAATATTAAAAATTACGTAAATTTTGAAAGATACTCTGATAATTTATCATTGAAGGAGTATTTTTCGGTAGATTTATATTCTTCTTTCACTGTTTTATCGATATACGGTGTTAAATTTTTCATATCAGTTGATACCCAACTACCTTTCGAAGAAGGCTTGTTAACAAAGTCCCAACAAATTAATTCATAATCATCTTCGACATGATTAACGCCATTAACCTTTTTTAAAGAGCCTACGCCCCTTGAAGAAACACCAACAACAACTCCATTCATCATCAAATTTGAAATATGATCACCAGATGTGGTTACAATACCTTTTTCAACAAATCCCCTAGAAACATTCAATTTAATTTTTCCTAAAAGTGTGATACCGTCCCACCAAACATCGGTTAATAAACCAGCGCCATTTAAAATATTAATCTGTGTACTTTCGGGGTGGTTGGCTTCAAGTAAAGTATTTTTTTGTGGGATACATTCTTTTAAATATCTGTCAGCCTCTCTCTTCAATAGCTTTTCGCTATATATTCTGTTATTTTCATTTAACACACCGTATTTTTGCAAAACGGCGAAGACAACGGTAGGTACTCCATTACGAGCAACATCTTCATTTGAAGATAATTTATTTTCCACTATGAAATCCTTGGATATACTCTCAATAGTTTGAGCATACCCAGCATCATATTCTAATAATAGCATTTTTTTACTCATGTAAAATGATTTTATTATAAATATCAATTAATTACAAAAAAAAACGGCGATGGACTAACCATCACCGCTTTTTTTTATTTATATTTTTAAAAACCTTGAATTTAGGGTAATTACTTATTATATTTTTTAGTATATCTGGATATTCTTTTAAACTATTTATTGTGTTATCTTTTATTAGTGAAAGTTCAACTGAAAGGTATGCGGTGGTGGACGGCGAATCTCTTATGTCAACATCAATAAAATATTCGTAATTGTCCTTAAAATTTTGCTTTAATTCAAAAACCTTTTTCCTTATAGCCTTTGTAAAATTGCAAATTTCCCTTTTGTAATCAACAGCGCTCAATTGTCCCTGTAATTCAACCCAACATTGTAATTCAACTTTCGTAATACCGTTTTTCTTAATAATCTTGCTCTGAAAATTATCATCTATTGTCATATAAATAATTGTTATATAAACAAATATAAGTAAAACTATTCGTTTATTAAACTATTTTTCAAACTAATTAAATTAATTAAATTATCAACTTCATATTGATTCTTTAATTGTGTTTCATAGATTTTTTCCTTCGTCTTATAAATTAACATTTTAGTTTCATCGTCCGAAGCCTCGTTTAATTTATTGTCAAGGACACTTAAACATTCTTCGCTAATCTGCTTGAAAACTGTTTCGGGGTTATCTATGAAGTTTTTAGCCAAAGAAAGCTCTTCTTCTGAAAATTGAGATAAATCTAAATTGTTTTTTACATTTTTAGATTTGATGTGCTCATAAATCATTTTCTTGCTTTCATTGTACTCGACAAAATTCAAAGCATTGCGCTCTTCAAATAAAACGATACTGATACTTTTTTCTAAATCAGTAAGTTCCAAATTATTTAATTTAGAAGATAAACCCTTCAAATCACTTTTATCTATGGAATTAGAAAATTTAATATTTTCATTTATAAAATCTTCGATTTCAGATTCCTGTAAAGCAGGAGGGTTTTCCAAATTATTAACCGTATAGTATAATATTTGAAGATTTTTATTATTAGCTATTTCTTCAAGAATTAATTTTGAACTATTTGATTCCTTGTTCAAATATGATTCTTGAAGTAAATTATCAATACCTTTTTTTATTTTTATGATTTGATTCATCTTATTTAAAAGTTTATTATATAATTATGTCAATTTATTATTTTTTTTATTCTTCTGGTGGGGTTCCACCTGTTACTTCTTCACCACCTGCTTCAGGTGCTTCTGCTCCACCACCCTCTTCACCACCTAATTCACCACCACCTTCTCCACCTAATTCACCTCCACCAGCTTCACCTTCCATTTCTCCGCCTAATCCACCTCCTAAATCGCTGAAATCACCACCGCCTGCACCGCCACCACCTTCTGCTCCACCAACAGTTGTTCCGTCAGTGTTTTGAGTGTATTCTGCATTTGGCATCCCATAAATCTTATCCACTTCATCGAACAATTTAGTATTTTGAATGATTTGTTCCGTTTTTTGTAATTCGATACCAATAGCTCTTTCAACTCTTTGTTGTAACAAATCTTCTTTGATTTCATTGTCAGTGAAATTAAGAATTAATTTCTTCGCTCTTGCATGTGACATAGGTGCGATACCATCAGCAGCTATTTCCACAGCCGCCTTGTAAGTATCTAATTTTTGAGTTAATAACTCCATCCTTAAAACTTCTGCTTGTATAGATGGATTATTTAAACTTAAAACAAAATTACCACATTCTTCCTCTAAACCCAAAGCGATTAGATGAACCATCGCAATTTTATTTAACTCTTGTAAACAACATAATTGGATCCTATTAACAGTTTTAGCAAATCTAATATCCTGCATTGCCAAAGATTTTCCTTCAGCAACAGATTCCTCGAAATTCAAATATGTTTTGGGTACCCTTAAAGCAGTTACCAATAGTTTCAAATCATACTCAATATCAGCAATATCTAAATTAGTTTGACCCTGTATTGTATCAATTTTTGAACCATCATTGGCATCACGAATTGGAATAAAATAATCTTGGTCAATACCCAAAACATTCATCTTTAAATCTTCCTGCCCTGTTTCTGGGTCAACTGTTTTCTTCCTTTTATATCTATCGGCAATGCTGTTAATATATTGACCAACATCGTTAGGGTCAATATTACCTATATTAATGTAAAATACCCTTCTATCGCTCGCTCTTATTAAACGGATGGTTCTCATAGCATCCTCTGTTAAAAGAAGATTACGCCAAAATCTACGTGCCTTTTCTAAGATGGATACACCATAAGGGATTCTTCTATCATCAATCAAAAGTCTAAAATGTGCAATTTGCCAATCTTTAAATTCAACGGTTCTAGATGTTCTCCATTTAAAAATAGTACCACTTTTTTTCTCTGAAATGATATAATCTAATAAATCATTATCTTCCCTTTCGATTTCAATGGTGGGCAACTGTTTACAATTTATAATACCTAAATCTGAATCTACATCTAAATAAACAAAATTATCGCCATACTTGCACATATTCCTCATCCACATGCCAATATTCATATTGATATTTAATTTATCGTAGAACATTGATTCCAATTCTTTTTTTACCCTTTCACTCTCTGAATAAATGTTCAATACATTACCCTTCTCATTCGGCTGGGTGCATTCTTCCATAAAAATATCTAATGCAGCACCTATAATAGGATACTCCTCCATTTTTTCATAATCGTAATAAGAAGGAATCCTACGGGCTTCATTTTGAAGAACTTGATACTTTATTAAAGAAGTAGCTTTATTCCACAAACTTCTTATATATGAAGACTGTTGCTTCTCTAATTTTTTTACTTCAATATCTTTACTGTCTTTACTTCTTAACAGTTCTCTATCTACACCTACCGTTTGAGTATTAAAACTTTGACCTCCTACTACGGGATTTTCTTTACCTCCAGAAAAGAAGCTAGTTAATTTTTGATATACTGTTTGCCTTGAATTATTTTCAGCCATTATTTGCTATTTTTTATATAAATATAAGAAGTTATTTTAAAAGCCAACCATAATTGGATATATCCACACCATCCTGTCTTAAATATTTATTATTTCTTGATCTGACAGCTTCTTTCGTATTTGTTGAATTGTCTACTCCCAACCAAGCATTTAACATTTGTTTGGATTGTTCTTGTGCTGATTCCATTTGTTTAAAGGAAGTTTCAAACAACCAAAGTGCTCCTGCTACTGCTGTTATACAATCATCGTTGAAACCTCTCATGTGGTCAGGTCTTCCGTTTAACCAAACATAAGTTTTAAGTTCACCTATTAATCTAATAGATTTAATTTTAAATGTGTCTGTCTCAACATAATTTACAAAACGTTGAATGATTTTGGGTCTACTCATCCCACTAAATTTCAACCCCTTTGCTTCACCTTTTTCATCTTTTTTCAGCAACTTAAAATTTAAACGTTCCAAATCTGTTATTAAATTTTCACCGTAACCGCCTGTAGTATCAACATCCGTAATTGCATTGAACATTTCACACCAGCGTTTCACAATAGGTGCAAAAAATTCAGATTTTAATTTACCTTTATATTCAGCAGCTTGTACACCTGTTGTTGTATTTACTATTTCAAGTGAAGAATAATCATCGCCACTACCCGTAGAAACATCTGCAAAGGCACAATAATTATGCCCTTCCTTGGGATATTCAAATATCCACATATTTTCTTTTTCTTCAGCTTTCTCAATTGGATCGCAAACATATTTTTCTTCATGTCTTTTTATGTGTTCAACATCTATCACGTTATGCCCTGACCCATCGAATTTACATAAAAGCTCTTGGTTAATTAATCGTTTATCATTATGTAGAATAGCACATTGTTGTTTGTACCAATCTGATTCTGGAATCCATCCTTTTTTGAACTTAATAACCATCTTTTCATTGTCGTATTCTATTTCCTTTTCTTCGATTAAATTCCCGTCTTCATCTTTATATTTCCAAACCAAATTTTTATTATACCTCGGATCTTGGAAATAATACATTTCATGGACTGTAAAATTATTGGTCCCGTTACTAGAAATTGTTTCAGAATATGTTTTAAAGAAAATAGGGTCAGTACCCATCGGGGTTGAAATCAAAAACATTTGTCCTGCGACGTTTGAAGATAACGCCATCATTGCAGAACCATACATTAATTCACCATCTGTCTTATCAATGTGTGCGGCCTCATCAATAACAATTATTCTAGGCGACGATTGTCCCCTGACAGCATCTTTACTTGTTGCAACTGCTGATAAGTGACAACCATTTTTTAATTTAATTGATTTTACAGACCCCTTACCTATAATATGGCCGTCCAACTCCTTACTGTTATCATAATTTTCTCCCCAAACCCATCTTGGAACCTGTGATAAAAACTCTTTTATCTTTGCTAAAAAATCTTCAGCCTGCTTTCCTTTGTTAGCAACAATGATTACCCTAAAAGGGTTATCCGAAGAGGTTAAAGCACAAATAGCCGCAATATAAGCAGCTGTAACAGTAGAGATACCAGCTTGACGAGATTTATTTACAAGAACATGCTTTTTATTTCTATATATGTCTATTAATTCTTGTTGCTTTGGGAATAATTCAAACTTAACAAATTTTTCTTGACTAGCATCAAATGTCTGAAAACAATCTTGGATTAAATTAACAGGATCCTCTAAATAACTTATATATTTTATAGCTAACGACTTCTTATCCATATTTTTATACTTTGCTATAAATATAGGTTAAAAAAGAAATGTTCGGCAAACACAAGGTTCACCGAACATTATTATCATTATGGTTTTAAAATCTTTTTATGCTCCTGCAACGATAGTTGAAGTGAATGTGATTGAAGGATTCAATGTTGACAATTCAGCAATGTAAAGGTTGTGAAGCTCTGTAAGAATATCTTTTCCTGTAAATTCTACATCAGCATAATTTTTAGGCATAACAGCAAAACCCACAAAATTATATGTTTCAGGGTGTTGAACTGCATCTGTTCCTGTTTCTGGATCAGCAGGTGTTTCGTGTGCAGGGTTAATTGTTACAGGCTGCAACCAAGAATTTAATGCGCCTTTTGATGGGGTTGAGAAATAAATGATAAAGCCTTCAACCTTGTTTGATGTGATTTGATCTTCACCTAGTACGATGTTATTTTTATCGAATTTAATCATGGTTTATTTTTTTTATTATATAAATATATCTGTTTTTTGTTTTTTGGAGGGTTGGACGGCGAAAATGATTAAATTGTTGGATTATTTAACATATATTCGCTTTCATATAATTCGTCCATACCAAAAATGGTGTGCTTTTTTGTGTCAGGCTTTGGCCATACAATATAAGGGGCATAATTGGGATTCGGTTCATCTTCCCATAGAATGTCGACGGCGAATTTATCTGATAAAACAGCTTCTTGGATGATTGTACCATCTTCACCAATAATTGCTGGTGTCAACTCCAAATGACCAAGTGGAATTACTGCGACCTTATTGTACGATGGAATTGGTGAGGGGATTTCCACGCCGTTTTCATCAAATGTAGGCAGTGGGGGTGGCACAATTCCGCCGTCCACCCCTACCATCTCATCATAACTATTAAATTCGTATTTTAAATACCTCATTCTAATTAGGCTCTAAATTTTCTGGTTGTGCTGGTAAAATCTCATATTCAATAGGCTCTCCTAAAATTGGAGTTAAAGTGTCATTGAATACGATGTAATAAATGTTGTCTGTTTCATAATAACTGTAATCCACCCAAGAAGATGTTACACAACCTTCCTTGGGATACCCATAATAAGAATCACAGCTTTGCTTTGCGTTAATCGCATCTTGTTCGGTTTCAAATTTGTATATAAGCATAATTTATAAATTTATGTTTTTTTAATATATTCTGTAATAGTTGTTTATGTTGTTTGAAATTGCATCTTTATTTGTTGAATTTACATCTGTAAACCAGATAATTATTTCTTGTGAGTAACCACCTAAGTTAAAACCACCGATAGAATAATCGAATAAAGTCAAATTTAACCAAGGGCTAAGATTTATTGAACCTTGTAAAAAAGATAAATGAGTTATGTTATCACCAAAAGCTGTAAAATACTGATCTCTTGTACTTAGTGATTGTATGTTATTATTTTTAAAAATATTGTTTATAGTAAAACTATTAGAAGTACTTGAAGTAGAACCACTTTGAAGGATAAAAACCCATCTAGCTGCACTTGAATTATCAGAATATAATATACCTTGAGTATCATTAGTTTTTAATACAGAGAATGATTGAAAAGGCTGACTAAGAGGCATGGTTACAGGTGTTGAAAACCCATCGTCAGTGCCATCTAATAGAATAGCAGGTCTATTATTATCAGGGTTTAGAATAATCTTTGAAATACTATCGTATATTTTAGGTTGTTTTGAAGCAGTTGATTGCACTTGATGTCTCCCATTCCCACTCTGATCATACCATGTTGTGACAAATCCATTTCCGCTTCCACAGAAAATTGATAATGTTGATGTATCCAAATCCCCATTACGATTTGCAAAAATATCGGTTTCGGCATTATCGGAAGATCTTCTGACACGAACCAAAGGTCCCGTGTATGCCGTATTCAACGACCTAACGGAATAGGCTGCTGCGGCACCTGAAAAATTATTTAATAAAAATTGTCGTGATCCATCGGCATACAAGTTATAATATGAATTTGTATTTGTTCTGATCAAATTCATATTCGATTCCAAATTGCCATTCCAATACACCACTTCTGCAACTGTGTATGACCATTCTGGTGAATTGGTTGTTGGTGTAGGTGAAAATAAAACATTAGTACTCCAACCATCTCTATTGATATTAATAGAATTAGGTAATAGGTTGTTTCTTCTATAGCTTATAAGTTGTGATACATTGTCATCTATAACACCACCAAAAGTATGTACTTGAGTGATATTGTGTAATTGTAATGATGGAGAAGATGAAGAAAAGGCGACATACTGATTCGTAGCAGCAGGA